>LIDZ01009106.1_pt1 | contig 42269 bp, 36 predicted proteins | sample 644651 | NCBI WGS metagenome assembly LIDZ01 (sample SAMN03856242, study PRJNA289617) | food metagenome | isolation source: wine grapes on drying loft during traditional withering process | host: Vitis vinifera cv. Corvina | place: Italy: Gargagnago di S. Ambrogio di Valpolicella | collected 2014-01 | reverse complement strand
GCTGTGAGTGTTATTCACAGGCTGCCAGCGGGGCTCTTAATATTGCAAAGATCATAAATTAGTTGCGGCTCCGCAGCTTAGAAAGCAGACGCAGGATCTCAACATATAACCAGACGAGTGTAACCGTCAAGCCAAATGCCCCATACCATTCCATGTACTTCGGCGCACCTTGCTCCGCTCCAGTCTCGATGAAATTGAAATCCAATACGAGATTTAGGGCGGCAACGATCACGATAACCACCGATATGCCAATACCAATTAAGCTGTTGTCGTGCAGATAAGGAACAGTCACCCCGAACATTCCAAGTACAAAGCTAAGCAGGTAAACCAGGGCAATTCCGCCTGTAGCCGCTAATACGCCAAGCTTAAATTTCTCCGTGGCCTTAATGACTCTAGTCTTATACGCCAACAGCAAAGCGAAGAATACGCAGATGGTTAGTAATGCTGCCTGCAAAGTGATCCCGTTGTATAAGGATTCATACGATGCCGAAAGCCCACCTAGAAACACCCCTTCAGCTATGGCGTAGATCGGTACCAGATAAGGAGCTGCTGTAGGCTTGAAGCTTACAATTAAAGCCAGGATAAAGCCGAGAATTGCCCCTCCGATTACATAAGGAAATACATTCTGACCTTCAAAATACAACATCCAAATGCTAAACGCACCACCGAGCAGCATAATAAGGGTTATAAACGCTCTGTTTACCGTGCCATTGATTGTCATTCGCTCTTGCCCGGAATAACGATCTGTCTGATCAAAGGTTTTGTCATTTAAAGCCGGATTTCCGCTGCGACCTATCATAAGTAGCTCTCCTCACCAGATTCTATTTTGCCTCATTATATCATGCTTGAGCAATCCATTTCCCAAAAGGAACACTGCTATGTATCCGTTTTATGGTGAAAGGGACAGGCCATTTCCACTAGCTGGTTGTCTGTCTCGAATTTCTCCACGCCATCATCACCCTGCGGCTGATCTGTCTCCTTCAACCAACCCGTATAGGCCGACTTTTGGTAAAGAAAGCGGGGGCTGAGATCAAGTTCCTTTAAGGTGCGGTCATGCCAGATCGGAGTAGCCGATGGAGACATAGGTGGAATTAGCCAGGACCAGCGGCCGGATACCTGACGATCCCGTTCCTCTTCTTGTTGCTGGAACCGCACAAATTGATCAGCTGCCGTATGATGATCAACAATGCTGACACCGGCCTGCTTGAAAGAGTGCAGCACCGCCCGGTTCAATTCAAGCAGGGCTCGGTCTTTCCACAACGAAGTGTTGGTGGAACGATCCAGTCCCAGCAAATCGGCAACAGCGGGCAGACGGTTGTAACGTCCGGTATCGCCCAGATTGCGGGAGCCGATTTCGGTCTCCATATACCAGCCATTAAAAGGAGCAGCCGGATACGTAATCCCACCGATCTCCAGCTGCATATCCGAAACGATGGGAACGGAATACCAACGCAGCTGCAGCTCTGGGAAACGGGGGATCTCAGGATGACTTAAAGCCACCTCTAGCACAAGGTGTCTGGGAATGGGAAACCAGCGGGGTTGGCCTTCCCCGATACTAATAACCAACGGGAGCACATCAAAGTCTCCGCCTGTTCCCTGCCAACCGAGCTGCTGGCAGACACGAGTGAAAGCATCCGAGGCTGGATCACCGGATCGGGCCTGGCCTGCATTCTCTGGATAACCGGCATAGCGAACCAACTGATGGTTCCAGATGCGGATGCGCCGAGCAGCGTCTTCACCACTATGGAATACAGTGATTACGGGACGGATGCGCCCCCCGTTGTTCGCCTGCTTCAAGTGCTGCAGCAGTTTCTCTGCCACCTGCTCCTCCGTCTGTGCCTCGCGTGCATCCAATACCTCCAGCGTGTGCCAGAACAGGCGGCCAATGCAGCGGCTATTATGGCGCCAAGCCATTCGTGCGCCGTGCATCAGCTCATCCGCTGTATGGCGATAGGTGCCCGAGGAATCTATCGCAGAACGTATTTCCAGAATACGTTGCTCTATTTCAGCTTGAGACTTCTCCAGCTCTGCATAACAAAGCTGGATGAATGCCTCTGCCTGAGCGGCCAACTCTTCAATATTCTTGCTATCCACCCTGCTCACTCCCTGATCTTTTGCCAGTCTTGCTCTAAATAAAGTATAACATTGCGCCAGGGTTACTACATCTTTTCAACGCCCAGCCTGCGAGAAAGAAAGAACAGCCTGCGAAGCACTTAGGCTTCACAGGCTGCAGTAAGGATTGTTTAGGGGTTGTGTGGACTCGCTGGCTTATCCAGCGCAGCCAGTCTAGTCTTCTCGTCATCCAATATTTGTTCTGCAAACTCAACACCTTGATCGCTTAAGGAGCGATCGGCTACCCGAACGGCTTCCTCGGCATGTTCCAAGCTATTCTTGGCCTGAGAAATGGTCTGTTCATTCGGATGACTCAAAGCCTGCGAGACAGAGTCATGCAGCTTATTGACTGAATTCTTCGTCTGAGCTGCAGTACTGCTATCCTGCAACGTAGCATCATAACGTTTCATAAATAAGAATCTCTCCCTTCAGAAATGCTCCAGTTCTCCTATAGGATGTTTAAGGTGAAGGCTTCTTATACATCTCAGTTAACTTCTGAGGGTGGCTTTTTTTCATAAAATCATAGACCCGAATTCCTAAATCCAGCTGGAAAATATCCTCCGAATTCCGAAAGGAAATATTCAGCACATTCTCAATCCGTTCCATCCGGTATACGACTGAATTATAGTGGCAAAAAAGCGCAGCGGCTGTTTCCTTAATGTTCCGGTTCTGCTGGAAGTAACAACGAAGGGTCTCTAACAGCTCAGGCGCTTGTTTGATCGGCTCGCCCATTAGCGGCTCAAGAATCTTGAGCATTTTGGAAGGTAAATCACTCTCTTCGGCTATGGAGTAGAGGATCGGATAAATCCCTAGTTTCTCATAAAAGATCAGGCTTTGCTCTAGTCGCAAGCTAAGGTTGATCACAAGCGCATCCTTGACCTCCTGATATGCCAAATATACCTTCTCCAACGATTTGACTGAGCTAATACCCAGATTAAAGGGCTTGCGCTTTAGAATCTTGCGGATGGAATCATAGAGCTCTGTCCACTCGGTTTCACGAATGCCTGTCTTACTTCTCGAAGGAATAAGAAAGAGGAGCTGTTGACCCAGTGTAGCAAGCAAAAAGCCTTTGCGGGTAAGAAACGTGCGGAGTTGCAGGAATTCTTCGGAGGACAGTTTTCCCATATCAGAAAAGCTGCAAAGGACATAATGTTCGGCCAAGGAGAGACTCGCCGAGATCGCCTGCAGCAGCAGCGTTTCTTTATCCTTCCATTCACCTAGTATCCACTTTTGCAGAAATTCCTCTTTATATTTCTCTTCGATATTGATAAGGCCCCGTTGCTTGGAAAGAATGAGAACCAACAACTGCGAAGCATGCTGAAGAATCATAATATCTGCAGTGGAAATAACGATTTCGTTGGTAGAACACACCAAGTACCCAAATGCCTGCTCGTCTCTCTCTATTGGCATCCATAATCGGACCAGCTCGCGGTCTACGGTTTGGTATAAGTTAACTCCATGGTAGGTGTGCTCAACGGGTTTGCCGAGAACCTCCATGTTTAGCGGCCACACAAAGTTACATTCAGGTATAGAGCCGAGATTCCTTCCATTATCCAGCATTAGCCCTACCTCACAATTCAGATAGGCCGATACTTCTTGCAAAAAAGTAAGCGTAGACTCTCCCATCAAGACTAATGAAGTCAAGTTCTGCAGTTGATTATGAACAAGATCGATCATCTTGGCTTTCTGATTCAGAATCTCGTCCAGTACTTCAAAGGTTACATAAGGAAAGTGGATATCACCTGCTAATTCAATAATCGGAATTCGATATTCGTCTGCCTGACTGAGAATTTGCGGAGGAATGTTTAGAGGTCGGTTATCCATAAGCATGCCAATCGCCGTTACTTTGTTAGCAGCTATAACAGACATCAGTGCACCCTCTTTGGCAAAAGCTTTCATAAAAGCCGTTGAGGTAGTTAGCAGAAAATCTCCTTCTATCGCTTGATCATAAAGATCCCCCTCTTCAATGATATGAACCTTAGTCGCAATTCGATCAATCCCGTTGTTTCCCGCTATCACCGCATGTTCATTGAATAAGTGGCCTCTTCTTCGCAATAAATCTACCATTGATATGCCATCCACAAGCGGTCCACCTCCTAATAGAGAGAGATTAATGTCATTTATGTTAACATATCTAAAAGAAGCTGTCGTTATCACGATTTTCAAAATTTATGTTTTATTAGCTCCAGACTCTACAATATATCCCAATATATAAGGGGTTTTCGAAATAAATGATTAAAATTTGTGATAAAACCACAAAAGAACACCTGTATTTTTGGCGTATCTCAATAATGTATTTATATATCAACGTAATATAATATAACACATAGAGAGACCATCTTTAACACAATGATTAGGAGGAGATTCAAATGGAGAGAAAAAGATCAGTGTTCATTATTTTATCCCTATTTCTCATGAGTTCTCTAGCAATCGCAGGCTGTGGCAGCAATAACAACTCGAACACAGCAAGTACGACTGATTCTCCTTCAAACTCAGCGACAGAAGCTCCAGCAGCTACGGAAGCCCCGGCCGAAAAGGTCAACATCACTTATTGGCATACTTGGGCTGGTGGTGAAGATGCGTACATGCAACAAATCGTTGATGAATTCAATAACACCCACCCTAATATCCACGTGGATTCACTGGGCAGCCAGACTACCCAAACTGAGCTTACAGCGATCACAGGCGGAAACTCATTTGATGTCGGCTATACACAATATTCAAATGTAGCGAAATGGGCCGAGGTTGGAGCGCTGAGTCAATTGGATGACAGCATCGCCAAGACCGGAATGGATACTGCGGATGTCGTACAAAGCGTATGGGATATCGGCCAATATAACGATAAGCAATTCGCCATTCCGTATACTATGGATACTTTTATGCTCTATTACAATAAAGATTTATTTGCAAAAGCAGGAATTACAGCGCCACCTACCACGATTAGTGAATTACAAGCAGACGCGTTAAAGCTAACGATCAAGGATGGTAGCGACTATAGCCAACTGGGATTCATTCCGGATTATCCATGGCTCGATGTAGTCGTATGGCGAAATGTATTCGGAGCCAGTCTATATGATGCGGATACGAAGACCATTACGGCAGACAGCCCGGAGAATATTGCCGATATGAACTTCTATAAATCTTTTTATAGTGATCCTTATGATAAAGAAGCCGTCCTGAAGTTCAAAAGCGGATTTGGGAACTACCAATCCCCTAACAATGCTTTTTTCCAAGGCCAGTTGGCAATGAGTGTGGAAGGACAATGGCTGCAGACGTTTATTAAAGATTATGCGCCTGACTTGAATTATGGGGTCGCTGCACTTCCTTATCCGGATGGTCATCCAGAGCTTAAGGACGCTGGTGAAGCTCAACCTGGGATGCTGGTCATTCCAGAGCAATCCAAGAACAAAGAAGCCGCTTGGGAGTTCGTTAACTATCTGGTCTCCAAAGACCCTTACGTTAAATTCTCTGCACTCAAGGGAAGCTTGCCTACCACCTTATCCGCACTCAATGATCCTGCGTTAATTGAACAGAATCCGGGATTGGAACCTTTTGTGAAATATATTCAAGGTCCGAACATTAAAGCCTTCCCTGCCGTGCCATTCATGACTGAGTTCTTTGCAGCACTGACCGAAGGGGATACCAGTGTTATCAATCTCGAGAAAACACCGGAAGAAGCCATGAAGGGCGTTGTAGAAAAAGTTCAACCATTAGTGAAATAATTCCAAGTAGTAACAAGGTATCTCCAGTATGTGGGGTGCCTTGTTATTCCATAGAAAGGAAGGGGGGTCGTATATGAGTAGCAAACGTCTTAAAAACCCTGTCCTGATTGAACAAAGAAAATTAGCCTGGGTATTCGTTGCTCCTTGGATCATCGGATTTCTCGGCTTCAGCTTATATCCGATTCTTTCTTCTTTTTACTATAGCTTCACGGAATATAATTTATTCAAGCCTGGCCGGTGGATCGGGTTGCAGAACTATAACGAATTATTGCATAGCGCCTTATTCTATAAAGCTCTGTATAATACCGTCTTCTATGCTGTTTTTGGCGTGGGCCTGCAGCTGCTAATAGGGTTAAGTACGGCTCTGATGCTTAACATGAAGGTTAGGGGCCAAGCCATTTATCGGACCTTGGTATTCTTGCCATCTGTAATGCCTCCGTTAGCCACATCTTTATTATGGCTCTGGCTGCTAAATCCGAAGTATGGGATTATTAATCATTTCTTGAGTTTTCTGCATCTGCCAGAACCGCTTTGGTTAGTGTCCGCTGCTTGGACCAAACCCGCCTTAATCCTGATGTCCTTATGGGGGGTGGGTACAACAACGATTATCTACCTCGCTTCTTTGAGCGATGTGCCTGAAATGTATTATGAAGCGATGGACATGGACGGAGCCGGATCTTGGGATAAATTCCGCCATATTACGCTGCCAATCATTTCACCAGTCACTTTTTTCCAATTGATTAGCGGGATCATTGCAGCCTTCAGCATCTTCACTCCTGCGTTTGTACTGACCACAGGACAGACCACTGTCGGCGGACCTAGCAATTCCTTATTATTCTACTCCGTCTATATCTATCAGCAGGGCTTTCAGTTCCTTAAATTTGGTTATGCCAGTGCTTTGGCTTGGGTCCTCTTACTTATCGTTATGTTAATTACCTATGTCGTCTACAGAACTTCTAAAAGCTGGATGCATTATGGGGGGAGATAACAATGGGCAGCCGGAAGCTTCGATACGCGATATTTGCTCACTTTTGCTTAATTTGTACGGGTATTCTGTTTGTTTATCCGTTATTGTGGATGATTTCCACCTCTCTCAAAAAAGAGACCCAAATCTTCCAAAGACCAACCGAATGGATTCCCGATCCCTTTCAACTTATTAACTATAAACACGCGCTTACGGTTATCCCCTATTTTGATTATGTGTTTAATACGTTTGAGATTGTCTTCTGGGTCATGATTGGCTCAATGCTGGTGAACCCCGCGATTGCTTATGCATTCGCCAAGTTGAATTGGAAGGGCCGCAATGCCCTATTCGTGATTGTGTTGTCCACTATGATCCTGCCTTATCAGGTTACGATGATTCCGCTCTATTCCACTTTTGTTAAATTGGGCTGGATTAATACCATTCTACCGCTCGTCGTCCCTGCTTTTTTCGGCAATCCTTTTTTGATTTTTTTGCTTCGTCAGTTTTTTCTGACCTTGCCTGAAGAGCTTTCCGAAGCCTCACGTGTGGATGGCGCCTCCGAGTTCCGGATTTATTGGAATATTGTACTTCCGCTATGCCGACCTGCCCTGGTCACCGTTGCTTTGTTCTCCTTCATCTGGGTATGGACGGATTTCCTCGGCCCCTTAATTTATCTGACGGATAAAGTGCACTGGACTATCTCTATCGGGCTAATGCAGTTCTTAACAACACACGGCCTGCAATGGTCGCTCTTGATGGCTGGTTCCGCGGTATTCATGCTGCCTGTAATTATCCTGTTCTTGCTCATGCAGCGCGTATTCATCCAAGGCATTACGATGACTGGACTCAAATAACGTATACCTATGATTCACCAAATCCCGTATTCACAAAGGAGATCATTATGAAATTAGGACTTAGCTCATATAGCTTGCTAGATGCTCTGGAAAAGAAGGAAATGTCTATCCTCGATGTCGTAGAATGGATCGCTCAACATGGTGGGGAGCATATGGAGATTGTTCCTTATGGCTACACACTGCTAGGGGATGACGAGCTAATCGAAGTGTTAAAAGCAAAGGCGCAAGAGGTAGGCATTGAGTTGTCCAATTACTCGTTGCCGGCTAACTTCATTCAACCCTCGCCCGAAGAACTCGACGCGGAAATTGCCCGCGTAAAATCTCACGTCGATGTAGCAAATCGGTTAGGCATCAAATATATGCGCCACGATGTGAATACCTTCTCCTTGCCTGTTGAGCAGACGACCATTGCCTACTTTGAACTGCATTTACCGCAAATGGCTGAAGCCTGCCGTCAAATTGCGGATTACGCTGCTAATTTCGGGATTACGACAAGCGTTGAGAACCATGGCCATCTGGTCCAAAATGCGGATCGGGTTCAGCGCTTAATCGCCGAAGTAGATCGCAGCAATTTCAAAACCACGCTCGATATCGGCAACTTTATGTGCGTAGATGAATCCTCGTTGGTCGGAGTAATGAAGAATTTGCCATTCGCTTCGCTGGTTCACCTTAAGGATTTCTACTTCCGCCCCTATGATGCTGATCCAGGTGAAGGCTATTTCAAGACGGTTCACAATAATTTCCTGCGCGGCGCCATTATCGGACAGGGTGAAATCCCGATGAAGGAGGTCGTTAAACTGGTGAAGGATTCAGGATATGACGGCTATATCACTATTGAATTTGAAGGTATAGAAGATTGCCGATTAGGCTCAAGAATTGGGCTTGTGAATGCCAGAAGAATTTGGAATGAGGTCTGAACGATGGATACATTAAAGGTTGGCCTTATCGGTGCTGGCACCATTTCTCAATTTCATTTGGAATCCTATCAGAACAATAAACAGGTCGAAATCTATGCTATTTGTGATATTAATCTGGAAAGAGCAGAAGCAGCAGCAACAAAGTACGGTGCCTCCCGCTTCTTTAGGTTATACGAGGAAATGTTAGCAGACCCTGCCATTGATGCGGTCAGCATATGCACCATCAATCATCTCCATGCAGAGATTGCCATTGCTGCTCTCGATGCAGGCAAGCATGTATTGCTAGAGAAACCTTTATGCATGACCGTCGAGGAAGCTCTGCTGATTCAAGCAGCCGTGAAACGCAGTGGCAAAACATTGCAGGTAGGTTTTGTGCGTCGGTTCGGCACCAACGCCCTGGTGCTGCAACAATTTATTGAAGCAGGCGATTTGGGCGAGATCTATTATGCCAAAGCTTCGTTCTTAAGACGTTTAGGCAACCCCGGTGGCTGGTTTGCAGATAAACAGCTGTCTGGCGGGGGGCCACTTATTGATATTGGGGTACACATTATCGATCTTTGCTGGTATATGATGGGACGTCCGAAAGTGAAATCAATTAGCGGAAATACGTATAATAAGCTCGGCAACCGTGACCATATTAAGAATCTCAGCAAGTATGAAGCAGCCGATTATAATCCGCTTCGCAACCTGAACACCGTCGAGGATCTGGCGAATGCACTTATTCGGTTTGAGAACGGCTCCTCTCTCCTGATCGATGTCAGCTATTCACTCCATGCTGCAAATGATGAACTATCGATTAAGGTATTCGGAGACAAGGGCGGTGCGGAAATTGAACCCGCATTGTGTATCGTGACCGAGAAACATGACACCATTCTCAATATGACGCCGCAAATTGACAATCTTACCTTCGATATGTTCCATGCTTTTCAGAATGAGATTGATCACTTTGTTGAATGCTGCCTGCAAGGAACTGCGACAAAGTGCCCTGTTGAGGATGGCGTGGAAATCATGAAGCTCTTATGTGGCATCTATGAATCCAGCGAAAAAGGGATCGAAATTCATTATAGTTAGGAAGGGGGGGTTGTCTTGCTATGAAGATCAAGATTATTAACCCTAACACGACCTGGTCACTGACAAATGATCTTCAGATCGAGGCGCAGAAGTATGCCCTCCCCACCACTGAAGTCATTTCGGTCAGTCCAAGGTCTGGGCCGGCATCCATTGAATCCTTTTATGATGATTATCTTTCGATCCCTGGTATTTTCGAAGAGATTCGCAAGGGGGATCAAGAAGAGGGGATCGATGCCTATGTAATCGCCTGTTTCGGCGATCCTGGATTATTAGGAGCCAGAGAAATAACAAGTGCACCCGTTATCGGAATCGCGGAAGCCGCAATGCAAATGGCCAGCATGATCGCAGCTTCCTTCACCATTGTCACTACTTTGCCGCGTACCCGCTTAATGAGTGAGCATGTAGTGCTTCATAATGGGATGCAGCACAAATGCCGCAATATCCGCACTACCCCGCTGCATGTGCTGGATGTGCAGAATGATAAAGAGACCTCCGTCCGCCAGATTATCGAGGAATGCCGCAAGGCCGTTACTGAGGATCAGGCAGAGGCTATTGTTCTCGGTTGTGCCGCCATGTCCGCCCAGCGCGAATATATCCAGGAGGCCTGCGGCATCCCTGTAATCGATGGTACTCTAGCAGCAGTGAAATTCTGTGAAGCATTAGTTGGGCTTGGTGTGAAGACGAGCAAAGCCTTAACCTTCGCTACTCCTGAGAAGAAGGCCTTCTCGGGTATTCTGCAGTCTTTTAGCAGCTAAAGAGTCCTTAAGATATTTATTCTGTTGCATACTCCAAATAAGGGCTGAGCAGAGGATTTATTCCTCCGCTCAGCCCTTGCATACTTTCTTAGCTCCAACTCATTCCCTTCTCACAAAAAATCGCTGGAATGAATCAAATTCAGCCGTCTGGCCTCAACTACCGCTTCTGCCCGGGAACGAACGCCCAGCTTCTCAAATATTCGCGTCAGGTTATACTCCACCGTCCGTTGGCTCATCAGCAGCTTGCCTGCAATATCCTTATTGGCACTGCCGCTTGCTACCTCCTGCAAAATCTCCTGCTCGCGCTCATTGATCGATACCGCTTCCAGTGCCCGCTCTTCTCTGGACTCGTTTAAGCGAATCTCCCGGCGACGAAGCTGCCGCAGCAGCGATACCGGAATAACCGCTTCATCCCGGAGTGCGCAGCGTATGGCATTAAGAAGCTGTACCCGAGTGACCGTCTTGCTCACAAAGCCCGAGACTCCAGATTCAATCAACAGATTGAAATGAGGGCTAATCTCATAGCCCGTATAGATTAATACCCTGCTATCGGGGTGAGCGCTCATCATCCGCTTGGTCAATTCGAGCCCGCTGATTACCGGCATATTCAGATCGAACAGCATAACGTCGAAGGTTTCCGTCTTGACCAGCTCCAGCGCTTCCATGGCCGATAAAATAACGGTCACCTGCATCTCTGCATCCTGTTCAATCATATTCTTGGTTCCTTCGCCTACGGAAGGATGGTCATCAACCAACAAGATATTTATCATCCGATTCATCCTTACCCTCCATTGCCGTACTCACTGACTCTAGCGGCAGACTAATACTGATTTCCAGTCCTTCGCCCACCACGGATTGGAAATCAATCTCCCCTTCCAGACTGCGAACTCTCTCCTTAATACCCGATAAGCCCATATGCTGATAGGAGTCGCTTAATTCGACCAGCTCCATGCCAATTCCATTATCTTTATACAAAAGCCGAATGGTCTCCCTCTGCTCCAGCTCAATAATAACGGTTGAGGCACTCGCATGCTTGCTTGCATTGCGCAGCAGCTCCTGAACAATCCGGAATAGGGCTAATGTCTGTTCATCATTCAATTCTGCGGTGAACCTCTTCACACGGAAATCAATGGCATAATTCGAACGGATCTGTGTCTGTTCGAACAGATGCCCTAGCGCCTCCACAATACCCATTTCCTTGAGCAGTGGCGGTCTCATCTCGTTGCAGGTCTCACGGATCTGGTGAATCACATCCAGCAGGCCCTCATGAATCATCTCAAGCTCCTGATATAGCTCGGCTGAGATCGCATGATCCAACATGACAGATTCAAGCTTACGGTACCAGATAAGCTGATCCTGCAGCGCTGAGTCGTGCAGGTCTGCAGCCAGTCTACGCCGTTCAATCTCCGATAAATTAAAAATCAACCGCATCACCCACGGAGAGGCACCCTTCTGCTTCTGGAACTCCAGTTCCAGATCCTCAATCAAGCTTTCAATCAGGTACAGGTTCTCATAGACGATTGCGGTATAGTTAGCCAAAGTCTTCAACCAGCCCAGCTCATCCAGATTATATTTCGTCTGGTTCTCTTTATCATCCAGCCAGAGCACATGAAAGGTTGAGCCTTTATGGCCCATGACGATACATAACCCGTAGGGAACTGTTACTGGCTCCCCGACCGTCAGTTGATGGACGGAGTTCTGCAGAGCAGATATCACCGAAGGATGGATGCCCTTAGTCCCTGTATTGGACTGGGAAGCATACACGCGCTCTTTGCTCACTTCCAGAAAGGCCATCCTTTTGACTAATAAAGTAGAAAGAATCTCTTGCTCCAATACCCGCTCCAAATCTGCACGCTTCATTACACGTGAGATGCGGGTCGAGAAACGGTCCAGACTTCCCTGAAAGTTATACAGATCTTTATTGAAATTCGGTCTTAAACGAAAGTCCGCATATTCCTTACTAAACAGAAAAAGAGTGAGCATAAGGTAAACCACCAGAAACATCTGCATACCTTTGACCCACGAAAAATCATGCCGGCTCAAAATAAGCATACCAAAGGTGGTAATTAGCAAAGTTGGGATAAAAGAAATGATCGTAAAATACAAAAACCGGTTTAATAGAAAATCAATATCAAACAGCTGTCGGTTCATAAACATGTACAAGTATACAATGGGAATTCCTAATAGGAAAATAGAAGCTACCTGCGAAGGAATAAGGTTTACCCCCACCAGCTGAGGCATGCCGAACAAGAGAATAAAAGGCAGAAAGCCGATGATATGTCCAATTAACGTGAACTTAAATAGCGTCCTCAGGTAATCCCGACGATGTCTAACGAATTTCTCGATCAGCTTATAAATAATATACAAATTCACAATGATAAAAAAAGGTAGAATCAGCGGAACACCTGCAAAAAAATAAAAGTCGAAGCCCGTCAGCATTCTTATGACTAGAAGAGAGAGGATCGTAGTGACAACGCAATACAAAGCCACAAATAGTCCTCTGGGGACTAATGGCTCCTCATAACGCTTGAGATATTGATTTAGAAATTGCAGAAAAAAAATAGGGACTAACGAGAAGGTGAAATTGAACGTAAGGATTCCTACCGGGTTCAATCTTCCTGAAGAAAAAGAGCTGAAATAAGCCAGTCCAGTCGACAAGAAGAACAAGATGAGATAAATGGCTGCCTTATCTTTTTGCTTCCGACGGTAAACAAACCACGAAAACCCTGCAAACAGTAATACTGAGCAAAAGGGTACAATAAACTCCAGCATAAGATTTTCAGAGGCAATCCCTTTGTCTACTACAAGATTAATCTCTTGCTGAGCACCATCTAACCCCGTTCGGATTATGCTTATGGTAGAGGCCCCTTCTATAGCATTATAATTCTTGATATAAAAAAATGAAGATGGGGACTTCCCATCTACTTTCTCAATAATATCTCCCGCCAGAATACGTTTATAACCCCAAAGTCCGGCGGGAGTATCTTGCTGCACCACATATTGCCCCGATGCATCTTTCGCGACATTCGTCCCAATCATTCGGTACTCCAGAATGCTGTGAGATAAATAGAGCATAAGTATAGTAATCAGCAGCGGGAGCACCACAACTCTTGATAGTTTCGACAAACCAGCTGCCTCCAAGTCTACCTATTTATATAGTCCAAAAGTGTGATTTCATCGGCTCAATTTTGCCCTCAGTGCTTCCTAGCACATCGACTAATGCTCTGCGTTCAACATCACTAATGCCTGCCAATTGGAGCTGGCCACTCTGTAAACCAACATATGCACTTGGATCTTTCATCATCTTCTGAATCATTTCCTTCAACATGTAACATTCCCCCAATCGGTTTATAAGAGATATTCCTCTTAATTCAAATATAACAGTTTCATCTTTTACTAGAAACGATAATGAGACTCGTAATTTCCGCAAATATCATTGCGGTCATCATTTGTGAGATTTATGGACGAGGTTACACAGAATTTATTCAGCTAACGCAATAATCTGCTCCTTCCAATAAGAATCAATACCCAGCTTGTTTACCATATCCAGATAATTGTAATAGTGTGTTCTCATCCGTACGGAAGTATAGAGAAGAGTGCCCGACTGTTCTAGAATTCGTTCAATCTCTTCCTTGCGGTGAAGCACATCCTCCAGTTGCAGGCGCTGCTCGAAATAATCTAGAATCCAGCCCTCTTCCTCCGAGATGGACTCCAGCAGATACAGTGTAGGCAGCGTCTTCTTGCGGTTCCAGAAATCATTTTTGTTCTCCCAATTCACCAAATCACGAATATCATTCTTGATCTGTGCGGCGATCCCAAGCTCTTCGGCATAATCCCTTACCTGTGCGTTCCATTCACCGGTTGCAAGTAGTGTTCCGATCATGCAGGCTGCAACAAGCAGTGCCGCTGACTTCTGCCTAACCATGCACAAATAGTCCTCTTCGCTCGTTATATCATTCTGCAAATCTGTCGTTTGACCATTTATGGCCGTCAGAATTTGTTTACTCATCACCTGTACAGCTTCATGCGTCCACTCCAGAGGAAATTCACTAGTTAGCAGCATTTGCTGTGACAACGTTAATAGTCCAAGTGCAATGTTAAGCGCAATTTCCGGGGCCATCTGGTTCCAGGCCATGCCCTTATTATCCTTGTCCTGAAGATCATCAATAATATCAAGGCTAAGAACCATCAGCTCTACAGCCGCCGCTGCACGGAATATTCCATCCCCTGTTCCCTCAAAAATACGATAGTGAAGCACGGTCAGCTTGCCAAACAGCATCGATTCCCGCAGCTTCTCCTCAACACAGGCAATTCCCAGTTCGTACAAATGCGGTACGACAAAATAAGCTTGCAGGCTATCCCTAAATTCCTTCTCTATTAACCGCTCAAAATCATCCATTCCTTTTGACCCCCATACAGCGCGCTAATCAGATTTATTACTAAAACTTATTCTATATGATCCGGGTATTTCCTTCTTCTGAATAACTTAAAGTGCAGAACATCGTTCACTATGCCATTTGGACTATAATTCCCATAATAATAGAGAAAATTTCCCAATATGTTCACACATTATTCGACAAATATCGTCCTTTCTAACCATAAAGTCGGGTATACTTCGTCATGTAAGGTACAAGTAAGTGAGTGTTTACTTTCTGTAAGGAGCGAATTAAATATGGGTAAATCTCTCATTCATACAAAAGAAGGACTGGTGTTATCTACGATTGAGGTAATCAATGACATTGGGATTAATAATCTGTCCATTCGAAAAGTAGCCATGCAGCAAGGAGTATCCGAAGGAGCCATCTTTCGTCACTATAAATCTAAAAATGAGCTTTTGTTGGCGGTACTGGATTTCTACTCAAAATATGATTCTGATGTATTTGTAACAGTGCAGTTAAATAAGTTAACTGCTACAGAGTCGATTCATTATTGTTTCAATACTTATGCTACCTATTACGAGAACTACTCTGCCATCACAGCTATTACACAAATATACGAAGTTCTTCGCTATGAACCTGAATTGCGGACGAAGATTGATAGCCTTATAGCGAATCGCCTGAATTTCATGAAAGGACTAATTGATGATGCCATAACTAGCAATGAGATTGGCCCTCATGTAAACAGTGAACAATTAGCCACAATGATGTGGGGGGATTTTCGGGAAATCTGTATGCAGTGGCGTATAAGTGAATTAGCGTTCTCACTAAAAGATCGTGTAAATGAAGCAACAAGTATGTTCTTGGATGCTTTCAGCGTGAAGCATCAATAGCAAAAGAGAGTTAAGGTGATGCAAGATGTCGGAGGAATACATTAACGAACCCATGCTGGAAATATTCATTTATGAAACTTCTCTCCAACTTGAACAATTGGAACAAAAAATGTTAGAGAATGAAGACACCTTCTATAAAGAAGAAGTCATAAATGAAATTTTCCGACACATGCATAGTATCAAAAGCGCCTCATCGATGATGCTTTTCAATGAGATCTCTAAACTAGCACATTCTATTGAGGATCTTTTCTATGTGATCCGCGAGGAAAAGCCTGTCCAGATTGATTATTCAACGCTCTCTGACCTTGTCTTTGAGGGAATAGACTACATCAAGATAGAAATCCTCAAAATCAAAGAAGGGGCTGACGCCTCTGCCGATGCCTCTGAATTAATCCAACGTATCAAGCGTTATCTAGAACAATTGAAGGAACTGAATCCAAGTCTTGCAATTGTAGCAGCGGCAAAAGTAGATTCACCAAAAAAACAGCAATTTTATATCTCTAATAATAAAAAGGTAGAAAAGACCGTCCATCAGCATACTTATCAAGCTCGTGTGTTTTTTGAAGATGGATGCGAGATGGAGAATATCAGGGCATTTACGATCATTCACAATCTTAAAGATTTCACGACTGGCCTGCAGTATGAGCCGAGTGACATCATTGAATCTGAGGACAGCGTAGAGATCATAAGAGAAACGGGGTTCTTGGTTTCTTTCAAGACGAATCGAACCTATGATGAGATGTTTCAATTCTTCTCGCAAACCATCTTCTTAAGGGATTTGGAATTGACCGAGCTAGTTCTTGAGGATAGTGAATCGGAGCCTGGCAGCGCTCCACCAGTGAAGCAGTTCCTCGGACAAGAAGAACAGAAGACTTCAAATTCGGCGGCTACCATCATTAGCGTTCAAGTTCAAAAGCTGGACCGTTTGCTGGATCTGGTGGGTGAGATGGTCATCGCCGAAGCCATGGTCACCGAGAACCCTGATCTAATGGATCTGGAACTAGATAATTTTCAAAAGGCAGCCCGCCAGCTCAAAAAGATCACGAGTGAGATTCAAGATATGGTGATGTCTATCCGTATGATTTCGTTATCCACGACTTTTCAAAAGATGAACCGACCTGTTCGTGATATGTGCAAGAAATTGAATAAAGAAGTGAAGTTGACTCTCATTGGCGAGGACACAGAAGTAGATAAGAATATTATCGAGCACCTCTCTGATCCGCTAATGCATTTGATCCGAAATTCAATGGATCACGGCTTCGAACCTCCTGCTGAACGGGAGCAGAATAATAAACCGCGAGCAGGCACATTAACTCTCGAAGCCAAAAATGTCGGCAGTGATGTACTCATTATTGTGAAAGATGACGGCAGAGGATTGAACAAAAGTAAAATATTACAAAAGGCACAAAGCAACGGTCTTCTGAGAAAACCAGAGAGTGAATATACCAATAAAGAAATTTTCAACCTAATCCTTCACCCTGGCTTCTCTACCAAAGAACAAGTCACAGAGTTTTCCGGCAGAGGTGTAGGCATGGATGTGGTGGCAAACAATGTTGAAACCATTGGCGGCTCCCTTCAAGTGGACAGTACCGAGGATAAAGGAACGGTTATTACCATCCGGATTCCGATAACACTAGCCATTGTTGATGCGATGAATATTCGGGTGGGCCAATCCAAGTACACTATACCTACCTCATACATCAAAGAATCATTGAGACCCAAAGCCTCGGATCTTATTGTTGACCCGAATGGCAATGAGATGATTATGGTGCGTGGCCTTTTTTACCCCTTAATTCGCTTGCACGAGCGCTTGCATCATTCGGCAGAGCGCAGCAGTTTAACGGAAGGAATTGTTATGATTCTCGAAAATGATGATAAGAGCTTTTGTATTCTGGCCGATGAGCTGCTGGGTCAAAAACAAGTGGTTGTTAAAGCCCTTCCAACCTTCTTTCAAGGTTCTCATAAGGTCTCGGTGCTAGCCGGCTGCACCTTGCTAGGTGATGGGAGTATTAGTCTCATCTTAGATATTCCGAAATTGTCAGGATAAATATAAAGCCAATATAACATTCATTCACAAAGGAGTTGATGGGTCCATGTCCACAGAGGTTCAGGACGAGCTAGAGGAAGATACACAGAAAGGAAAATTCTTAACCTTTACGATGGGTGAAGATTGCTACGGAATTGAAATTAATCATGTTAGAGAGATTATTGGGATTCAACCCATCACACAAGTCCCAGATCAGCCTGAGTATCTCCGGGGAATCATTAATTTGCGGGGCAAGATCATTCCGGTCATGGATATTCGCTTGCGTTTCGGAAAATCGTTCCGGGATTATAACGACAGAACCTGCATCATTGTAGTCGATATCGAGAATATATCGTTAGGACTAATCGTAGACGGCGTTTCGGAGGTGCTTTCGATACCTGACACTGAAATCGTAGCTCCCCCAGAGATGAATAAAGGCGGCAACAATTTCATTAAGGGAATTGGCAAAGTCGGAGCAGAGGTCAAGCTGTTACTCGATTGCAAGACACTTTTGGTAAAAGCTTCATGGGATGAAAGCAATCAGCACAACGAGAACTAAGGGGGATACATAAATGAGATGGATTAATAATTTAAAAATTGGGACTAGGCTGATTTCTGCTTTTATTCTGATTGCTTTAATGGCGGGTGTAGTTGGCGTTATTGGGATCACCAATATTAAACAGGTAAATCAGGACTACTCAGACTTATATGTGAATTACGGTGTTGCCTCAGGCGACTTGGGGCATGTAGGGATGGACTTTCACAATATCCGCGCTGCGATCAGAGATGTTCTTATCAAGACAACCAACAAAGAGCGAGAACCCTACATCACCAAGATCAAGACATTAGATACCGATATGGATAGCTATCTCAGCAAATTCGAAACTAGTATTCAAACAGAGGACGTACGCGCTGCCTTCAATACTTTAACCGCCTCCCTTAAAGATTATAAAACGGTGAGAGAGCAAGTAAGCAGCTTGGCACAAGACAATAAGGTTGCTGCCGCAACAGTTCTGTTCTACGGTGATGCCCTGCAACCATCTGTTGTAGCAAATGAAAATCTGGATAAACTGATCAAACTGATGGAAACCGGAGGGCTGCAAAAGTCGGAAGATTATTCCGTTGCCGTTACTGGTACGGTGGAGACAATGCTCATAATCGTCCTTGTGACCATGATTCTGGCGATCTCCATTGGTATCTTTGTCTCCCGTATCATCAGTAAACCTATCAATCGTCTAGTAGCTGTGGCTGAACAAATGGCTGACGGAGACCTTAATGTAACTATTCAGGCCAATACTAAAGATGAAGTTGGGATTCTAGCTACCTCTTTTCTCAGAATGTCTAATAATATGAATGAAGTAATGAATAATATCAATTCTGCAGCAGATCAAGTTGCTTCCGGTGCCAGACAAATGTCCGAATCCAGCATCGCTTTGTCGGAAGGCGCAACGGAACAGGCCAGCTCCGTGGAGGAACTATCCGCATCCTTAGAGGAGATTTCCTCGCAAACGAAACTAAATGCTCAGCATTCCAATAACGCGAACCAATTAGCTGAAGCCGCACAGAAAAATGCAGTCCATGGAAACGAACAGATGGGCAGCATGCTGCGGGCCATGGAAGAAATAAATGATTCATCTATTAATATTTCCAAAATCATTAAGGTGATTGACGAAATCGCTTTTCAAACCAATATCCTGGCGCTGAATGCAGCAGTTGAAGCTGCGCGTGCCGGACAACATGGCAAAGGTTTTGCTGTAGTTGCTGAAGAAGTGCGCAATCTAGCCGCAAGATCGGCCAATGCCGCTAAGGAAACAACCGCAATGATTGAAGGCTCTATTAAAAAAGTTGATATTGGTACAAAAATTGCTAATAATACAGCAGTCGCCCTACAAAATATTGTAAACGATGTGGCCCAGGTGGCTGATTTGATAAGCAATATTACGATTTCTTCCAATGAGCAAGCCATCGGAGTCGCTCAAATCAATCAGGGAATTCTTCAGGTCTCACATGTTGTACAGACCAATTCGGCAACCTCTGAAGAAAGTGCAGCCTCCAGCGAGGAATTGACTCATCAAGCGCTAATGCTTCAGGAACAAGTCAATCGCTTCCAGCTGAAAAAAATGGATTATGCCCGGGAAAACTTCAGTGAAGCTCGACCTAATACACGCCAGACTAATGAATCTTACAGTAGAGCCAGTACGACGAATAAATCCAAACGGCCTACAAAAATATCATTAAGTGATAATGACTTCGGGAAGTACTAATGTGATCTCTATAAGTAATCAAGAGTTCAACCGTCTCAGCTCGTATATTTATACGCATTTCGGCATCTATCTAAGTGAAGAGAAGCGTTCCCTTGTGGTTGGCAGGCTGCAAAATGAGCTAGCTAATATGCAGGTGAAATCGTTTGGTGAGTATCTCGATTTACTGTTGGAAGATCGAACAGGCATCACAGTCAATGCTTTAATAAATAAAATTACGACAAACCATACGTATTTCATGCGTGAAACCGCACATTTTTCATTCTTAAAAGATATCCTTCTTCCTCAGCTTTCCCATACGCTGATGGAGAGGGATTTGCGCATATGGTGTGCTGGCTGTTCCACTGGTGAGGAATCCTATACACTAGCTATGCTGCTGAGTGACTTTTTTCAGAATGATAGTCTAAGCTGGGATAAGCAAATTCTTGCGACAGACCTTTCAAGTCGGGTATTGGAAGTGGCCCATAATGCGGAGTATACTCATGATCAGATCCTTCCCCTCCCTGCGCTTTGGAGGAGTCAATATCTCAGGAAAATTGAGAATGGGAATTTTACGTTTACGGACTCAATCCGCAAAGAGATCATCTTCCGGAAATTTAATCTAATGGAACCTCACTACCCTTTCAAGCGCAAGTTCCATATGATTTTTTGTAGAAATGTAATGATTTATTTCGATTCGGAAACCAAAAAGGCGCTGCTGCAGAAACTCTACGAATCCTTAGAAAGCGGGGGTTATCTCTTCATCGGGCATTCCGAATCGATCAACCGGGAAACTAGTCCGTTTAAATATGTGATGCCTGCTGTTTATCGAAAGGAATAGGTAGATGAAGAAAATAAAAGTACTGATCGTAGACGATTCTCTGCTCTTTCGTGAATGGCTAAGAAAAGGGCTATCCAATCATCTAAGTATTGAAGTGGTCGCAACCGCAGCAGACGCTTTTGACGCACGTGACAAAATATTAGCTTTCGAGCCCGATGTGATGACCTGTGATGTCGAGATGCCAAAGATGAATGGATTGGAATTCATACGCAGATTGCTTCCGCAATATCCTATACCCATCATTATGATTAGTACCATGAGTCATAGTGTGTTCGATGCCTTGAAGGCAGGAGCTGTTGATTTTGTAGCCAAACCCATAAACTTGGTAGCCGGTAGTGCGAATATTTTCTTCGATGACCTGATTCAAAAGATAATCGTAGCCTCAAGCATTCATCTCGAGGAAATACGACGGCAGGAAGGTACCCTAAAGCCTATAGAACCAGGGGTAGGGACTCCTTCTTCTATTCGGGTCATTGCCATTGGGGCATCTACTGGAGGAATTGAAGCCATTAGCAGTATTCTAACAACCCTTCCGGTTACCGTGCCTGGAGTAGTTATTGTGCAGCACATTCCATCAGGGTTCTCCCGAATGTTCGCCGACCGCTTAAACCAGCTATGTAGGGTTTCTGTCAAAGAAGCGCAGACAGGTGATTATGTATTGCCTGGAACGGTCTTAATCGCTCCTGGAGACCAGCAAATGCGAATCCATAGAATAGGAGATCTCTTCAAAGTGGAGATCTATGAAGGGGAAAGAATCACGGGACATTGCCCTTCAGTGGATGTTTTATTTGATTCCGTAGCTAAAGCAGCAGGAAATAAAGCCATCGGCATCATTCTCACAGGTATGGGATACGATGGCGCAAAGGGCCTATTGATGATGAGACGTAAGGGTGCAAGAACGATTGGACAAGACGCTCATTCCTCCATTGTTTATGGCATGCCTAAGGCTGCTTTCGATGTCGGAGCAGTAGAACGACAGGCTCCATTACAGCAAATTCCCCAGCTCATTAACAAGCTGGTACAGCAATGATATCTAATCTAATGCAGAAGTATGGTGAGAATAATGGATATTAACCCTGCGGATCTACCGACATCAACCTTAAATATAGATCAAATTACCGCTGTATTAGCATGTATTGGCGATGGCGTCATTACTACTGACTTAGCGGGCAGTATTACCTATATGAATCCTGTCGCTGAACAATTAACGGGTTGGAGTATGCTAGAGGCCATTGGAGCCCCTTTTGATCATGTTTTCCCGCTTATCAATGGGCTTACCGAAGAACCTTGCATCTCTCCTATTGCTCTAATTCAACAGAACGAACCCTTCAAAGGGCTCCATAAACATTCCATGCTAATCAATAAGCTAGAGAAAAGAATGTACGTATCCGCAAGCTGCGCCCTCATTAAGACCTCCGCTGAGCAGGTAACCGGAGCTGTGGTCGTATTCCGTGATATTACAACCATTAAGAAAATGGAAGATCAATTGCTTTTGGAGCGCAATAATTTCCAGGCTTATTTCGAATCTGCACCTATTGGGATGATTTTGGTGGATGGGAGCCTTAACCTCAAGCAAGCGAATGCAGCCGCAAAGCATTTTATTAAGCTGAATCCCTTAAGTGAGGCTAATAAGATGAGAATTGGTGATCATCTGGGTTGTATTCATAGTTTTGAGAGCGAGTGTGGCCATGCAGCTGCTTGTGGCAACTGTGATTTAAATAGAAGTATTAGGCAGGTCATGCAAACAGGCATATCCCGGCTAAATCTCGTCATTCCCTACACTCAGCTGGAGAATGGGATTGCTCAACATTATTGGTATAAGATCAGCATCGTACCCATGGCCTTTCCGAAGGAGAAACAGGTGCTCGTCATCCTGGATGATATTACTCTGCAGCGAAAGACAGAAGAACAATTAATTCAAGCCAAGGATTATTACTTGAGTATGTTTGAGAAATTCCCCACGCTGGTCTGGAGATCAGGCTTAGACAAGAAATATGATTATATCAATAAAAGATGGAGTCAGTTCACCGGACGCAAACCACGTAAGGAGCTTGGCTTTGGTTGGGCAGAGCTGATTCATCCAGATGATCGGTCCACCAGTTTAAATACCTATCTGCAAGCCTTTGAACAACGTCATTCCTTTGAAAATGAGCATCGCCTGCTCCGTTACGATGGCGAATATCGCTGGGTATTGGATGCAGGTAGTCCTTTTTATGATATGGATGGAATATTCCTCGGGTTCATTGGCGCTGTATTCGATATCACTGAGCGAAAACAGGCCGAAGAATTATTGGATAAGTATAGAATATTGTCTGAAGAGGCGCATGACACGATCCTTTTTGTGGATGCCAAAGGACAAATACTAGATGTGAACGAGTCTGCCACTCATAAATATGGGTATAGCCGACAGGAGTTTCTAGAGCTCACTGTATTTCAGCTGCGTATTGATGAATCGATTATTACAGACCAGTTAACTATGGCAGAGCAGGAAAGTGCATTTTTCGAGACTATCCATCATAAAAAAGATGGCAGTCCGTTTCCAGTCGAAATAAGCTCAACAGGCACTACTATAGGCGGTCAACGAGTCATTATGAGCATCATTCGGGATATCACAGAGCGTAAGCATGCCGAGGTTGCTCTGCGGGATAGCGAAGAGAAATATCGTCAGCTCTTCAATAACTCCACAGAGGCTATATTCCTGCATCAGATTATAGAGGCTAGCCCGAAATTCAGCCATTTTATTGATGTAAATGAAGTAGCCTGTTTATGGCTTGGTTATTCCAGAGAAGAGCTTATTGGCATGTCCCCTCATGATATCAATAGTGGATCCTACCGTGATAAGCTAAAAAACATGAGAGACACCTTGAAGGAAGGTGCTCATTTCACCTATGATTCCGTACACGTCACTAAGTTGGGTAGAGAAATCCCCGTTGAAATTAATGTGCATTGCTTTAATCTCATGGGCAAAAAGGTTCTGCTCTCCATGGTGAGAGATACTACAGAAAGAACAAAAGTTGAAACCGAGTTGAAAGTAGCTCGGGATGAAGCAGAACGGGCCAATAAAGCCAAAAGTGAATTTTTGGCTAACATGAGTCACGAAATCCGCACACCCCTGAATGGAATGATCGGGATGATTGATCTCACTCTCCTAACCCCGATAAATGATGAACAAGCGGAGAATCTGCATGCAGCAAAGTCTTGCGCCAACGCACTCCTTGTATTAATTAATGATGTACTCGATTATTCGAAGCTGGAAGTAGGGAAAATGCGAATCGACCAGATCAATTTCTCACTTCGAGAGTTAATCGAAAAAATCATCAAGTCGCTATCTCCTACGGCCCACGCCAAACGGTTGAATTTTGATTATACCTTTTCTTCTGAGGTGCCCGCCTTTGTGAACGGGGACCCAAACCGTTTGCAGCAAGTACTGAATAATCTGCTGAACAATGCGATTAAGTTTACGGATAATGGCCGTATTTCTCTTTCCGTGAAAGGTCAGGAAGTACAAGGCGATTCATTAACGCTGTTGTTTATAGTAACCGATACAGGTATTGGCATTGCTGAGCATGAACAAAAAGAACTGTTCAAGACATTCAGTCAGGTTGATAGTTCTATAACTAGAAGGTATGGTGGCACAGGATTAGGTCTGGCTATCTCTAAACAGCTTGTCGAGAATATGGGCGGACACATTTGGGTGGAAAGTGTTAAGGGACAGGGCAGTGCTTTTCTCTTTACCATACAGTTCCAATCAGCTCTCTCCGTGGTTGTTGAACAGCCGAAGTTGCCCTCCTTAACCGTCCCGCACAACTCATTATCTATTCTGGTTGCCGAGGATGATCCTGTAAACCGGCTGGTCTTAACCCGAATGCTGAAATCCCTTAACTATCAAGTTGAAATCGCAGAGAATGGAATAGAAGTCTTGAAGCGGCTGGAACACAAGAACTATGATTTAATCCTTATGGATGTCCAAATGCCACTTATGGATGGTATCGAAGTGACCCGCAAGATTAGACAATCCGAGGAGCCTGTTCGCCATACTCCGATTATCGCCATAACCGCCTATGCCTTACATGGCGACCGTGAAAAATGCTTATCCGCAGGGATGGATGATTATATCCCCAAACCGATTCGCATGGAAGAATTGCAGCTAGCTCTGGAAAAATGGACCGGACCCACCATAAAGATTTCTGCTGATGGAGAGTTAATCCTAGCCGAAGCAAATCTGTCGCCCAAAATGATGAATGATGGTGAAGCACTTCTTGAATTACAGCGCTGGATCGAGGAACTGGAGCTGATTATACAGGACCCTGATTTAACGCAAATAGAAGATTTGGCTCATTGCATCAAGAATCAGTGTATTCTGTTAGGAAATGAAGAGCTTAAAGCAACCTTTTTCCGGATTGAATTAGCGGCCCGACGAGGGAAAATAGATGAGGTACTAGGATTTGTTAGTCAGGCTCAGCTGGAGTATGCTCGGTATTATCATTAGACCAAAAAGGAATGATGGAAAGATGAAGATTCTAATTGCAGAAGATGATTTGGTTAGTCGTAAATTTTTAAGTAAGTTCCTCGCCCCATATGGGGAAGTGGATACTGTTGTGGATGGCTTGGAAGCGCTGGATGCGTACCTGTTATCCCTAAAAGATAATGCCCCCTATGATCTATTGTGTCTGGATATTATGATGCCACGGGTAGATGGTGTGAAGGTACTTAAGGTGATTCGTGATTATGAGACGCAAAAAGGATTTAGTCCGGAGAATCGCCTCAAAGTTATCATGACCACGGCCTTAGCAGAAGCAGATAATGTTAAGCAATCCTTTGAATATGGATGCGAAGCTTACGCTGCCAAACCTATTAATACAGATAAGTTCATTCTTGTTCTCCATGAGCTAGGGTTACTCAAATAAGAGGGAGGAATACTTATGTTTTCCTCTAAGCCACTTTGGGGAGCCTGCAAAATTTCCGCTGTTTATTTAACTGCAGGCAGCTTATGGATCTTACTCAGCGATAAAGCTCTAGACGGATATTCAGCTAATATTCAAGTAATTACCAACATTAGTATGTTCAAAGGAGGGTCCTTTGTGCTCATTACAGCCCTCCTTATCTTTATTCTTTCTCTGCGCTATCTCAAGCACATTAAGAAAATGGAGGACAAGCTGCAGCACTTGACCTATCACGATGTTCTGACAGAACTACCTAATAAGCGGGCTCTATATGCAACTGAGGTTGAGACAACTCTTGCGGATTCAAGCCATAATGCGGTCTTAATGCTAATTGATATTGATAACTTTAAATATATCAATGATACGATGGGGCATAGCTTTGGTGACCGTCTGATTGTGAAGACCAGTGAACGACTGCTCTCCATCGTGGGACAAGCGGGTGTGCTTTATCGCTTTGGAGGCGATGAATTTATTATTCTCATGCGTCCCCTGAAGGATAGAACAGATATAGACAGGTTTGCAGGCCAGGTTCTTGCCGGATTTAAAGAGGTCGTTGAGATCGACAACAGTCTACTACATATTAGCATCAGTATTGGAATCAGTATTTACCCACATCACGGAAGAGAGATCATGGAGTTAGTGAAACGCGCAGATATGGCTATGTACAAAGCGAAAGAAGCCGGCAAAGATAGCTTTGTTGTCTTTGATTATCATCTAAATGAGTCCTTCTCCGAAAGGATGGAGATTGAACATCGCTTATATGCAGCCATGGAACAGGATGAGTTCGAGCTCTTTTATCAGCCTCAGGTAGATCTGGCCTCCAACCAAGTGACGGGTCTGGAAGCTCTCTTACGCTGGAATTGCCCGGATTTGGGGTACATCCCTCCTCTCAAATTCATCAAAGTCGCTGAGGCTTCCCATTTGATCATTCCGTTGGGAACCTGGGTTCTCATCGAAGCCTGCAAGTTTCTGAAGCATCTTCATGAACAGGGCTTCGAGCACTTAACTATGTCTGTTAATATTTCGATGCTGCAGCTACTGCAATCAGATTTTAATACGCTGGTCATGGATACATTGCTATTCTTCGGTCTTGCGCCTGAGCATCTTGAATTGGAGATAACAGAAACGATATTAGTCGAATCGTATAGTCATGTCAGTGCTAAATTGAATCAACTTAGAGATCACAATATTAAGATTGCGCTGGACGATTTCGGAACTGGCTATTCTTCGCTTAGCTATCTGACCCATTTGCCAATCTCCACTTTAAAAATAGATAAGTCCTTTATTGATTCGATTCCCGCAGAAGACAATCAAGCAACGCTAGTGGAGCAGATTATTATGATTGGCAAGCGAATGAACATGACTGTAATTGCCGAGGGAGTGGAATCTAAGGAACAGCTGGAGTATTTGCAGGAGCAGGGCTGTGATAAAATTCAGGGCTATTTGTTCAGCAAACCGATAGCAGCCGAGGATTTGGAGCAGTTATTGAATACCTGGGAGGATACAGAAACCTACCAACTAGCCTAGAATCCCTTGGATAATTCTCCTACCCATCGTTCACCTCACTTCTTTCGCTGCGCAGGGATTTTGTTGATTCTTGTCGAATTAGTAAGAAGCTAGCTTGTAGAGGAGGTGAGTCCCGTACGGCAGGAATCTTCCTGACAAGCGTACGGGAGAGGCGATGTGGAACTGGCTAAAATCATCCAAAACATTAGCGATCACACAGGAGCCGGATAACGCGGTCTTCGAAACTGAACACAACGAAGCTACAAAACTCAAGGTAATCGTGATTACTGGAACGAGCGGCTCGGGCCGTAAAGGGATGGCTAAAAAACTAAGTGCGGATTTAGGGATTCCCTACATTCTTCCGTACACAACCCGTGCCATTCGGCCCCACGAACATGACGGAGTACATTACCATTTCATCTCCACGGATCAATTTCAGAGCATGATGGAGAAGCACGTATTCTTCCAGACTGTACATTTGGAGCGGGGCAGCTATGGGATTTCAGAGGAGGAATTGTCTCCATCAGCCATCGTCGTTGTAAACCGTGAAGGGGCGCAAGCCTTTCGGAAGCATTATGGAAATGAGGCCATTCGTATCTTCCTGTACGTCACCAAAGACGATATTCGGCTTCGACTTGAGCGGGAAGAAGCTCCGGACGAGCTTGTAGAAGAATATCTGCATAATTATACGGAACAAGTGGTCTATAAAAAAGAGTCGGAGTATCTGCTGCAAAATATTGAACCGGCAGCTACAATAGAGAAGATCAAAGAATTTCTACAAGATAAGTTGTGAAGGAGGCAGCGCATGCCTGAATTTCATTCTCATAGGATATGAAAGCCCGTTCTCAGGTTAGTCTGAGGCGGGCTTTTGTGTTATTCCCGTTCAGTATGGAAGGTTGGGCCTTGCAACATATCATGTTTAATGTGCGTCTGAAAAGGTGAAGGTATAAGAAAGGAGCGTGCCTATGCACACCACAAAAAGTAAAGGATGGATCATCCTGATCGCCGTAATATTCCTGCTCACGGCCTGTAATAGAGCACCCAATGCGGCCACAAAGCCGCAACAAACGCCAAGCCAAATACCAAGCCAAACACCAAGCCAGACGCAAGAAATAGCGACACACGAACCCACAGCGGTTGCCCAAACACCAGGCTTGACCGAACAGCCTATAGAAGAAGGAATGCCCCCTACAGCGCTGGAAGCAGCCACTACGGTTATGAGGGCGCTTAAGGATGGCAATATGAAGACACTCGCAGCTTGGGCACATCCGCAGAAGGGAGTCCGTTTCTCTCCCTATGCTTACGTTGACACGAAGACTGACCTCGTGTTTACACGGGAGGAGCTTGAAGGGGTAATGGCGGATTCTACGAAGCGTGTATGGCGGACGTTCGCTGGCTCGGGCGACTTAATCGAGATGACTTTTGCACAATATTATAAACAATTCGTCTACGATGCTGACTTTTTCAAGGATGCCAAGATCGCATTAAATAAGGGACTTGGACAAGGCACGACAATCAATAACTTGAACGAAGTGTACCCAGAGGACAGCTACGATTTCGTTGAATACCATATTGATGGCATAGATCCGGTTAATGAAGGCATGGACTGGCGCAGTCTGCGTCTTGTCTTTGAGAAAATGGGTGAGGATCATGCCCTCGTAGGCATAATCCACGATCAATGGACTCCTTAAGCCAAACCTAAGGGTTCAGTCCTGACAACAGCTGCTCATATAAGGAGACCGCTGCAGGTGAGGGGGCTATTCCAATTTCTTTATGCAGGGTTTCCACAAACTTATCGTATTGCTGGGTTAACTCTACTTTGTTCTCCTGTAGCGCCAACGCTTCCATAAGCAGCATGAAGGGTTCTTCATCCAGCTCATTGTGTGCCATGAGTTTACGCAACAGTCGGATAACTACTTGCGTCTCCCCTCTTGATAACAAGGCGAGACATAAACGCTGGGTAAAAGAATTATACAGCGACGCAATACGTTCAGACTCATTCCACGCCCAAGCGAAGGCGCGCTCACCAAATAATTCGCCCGTATAGAGCTGTTCAATCCCTATTGCCTGTTCGATATTACTCTCATCTATTACAGACATCTGTCCACAGCCCTCTTCAAAGCTGAGGAGATCCACATGTACATCTTTAAGGCTGAGCGCATAATGATTGCTGTCGGAGTGCAGACTCTCCTTCAGTCCAAAGGTCTCCAAGACCTTACGCAGCTGATAGACCGTTGTATTTAAATACATTTCGGCATTCTTTGGCAGCATGTTGCCAAAGATATCTTCAATCAGCCTTGCTCTGGATACAAGTCTACCTTTATTTATTAATAAATATCCAAAGAGCTCCGCACTTTTACTTGACTTCCACTTGACCCGCACACCCTGTGTGCTTTGAATATCAATCCCGCCCAAGCAGTTAAACTTAACTTCATTTAAGTCGGATGGCTGCTTCGCGGCAAGTGCTCTTTGGACCGTGTGGTGTAATCTTTCTTGCACAACAGGCTTCAAAATATAATCGAAGGCTTGCACGTCAAAGGCATATAGCGCATGTTCCTTATGGGAGGTTATAAATACCAGCTTGGTGTGTCTGCCGCTTGCCCGTAACCGTTCGGCAAACTCCAGACCATTTTCCCTTGGCATATTGATATCAGCAAATATCAAATCCACCTCATGATTCTCCAAGTAGGAAAAGGCAGTTGCTACTTCTTGAAAACTACCCACAATTTCAACATCCGTAATCTTGGCAAGCATCCGCTTCATAATTAAATGCATCGCCTTCTCATCATCAATAAGAATAACCTTCATCTCACTGCACCTTCCATGCTGGCTGCTCGTCTGGTTGAAGCTTCAGCGGCATTAGGGATAGAGAAGTAAAACGTGCTGCCTTGTGCTGGTATACTGTCAAACCAAATTTCTCCGCCGTTTACGCGTACAAATTCCCTGCATAAGATAAGTCCCAGCCCAATGCCCCGCTCACCCGCTGTTCCTACTGAAGAAACTGGATAATCATCCTGCAGCAAAGAATGGGCTTGTTCTAGCGATATTCCTTCTCCTGTATCACTTACGGAGATAACCATTTGATGATCTTTCTGCTCAGCCTTTAAGCGAATGGTTCCACCGTAGTCCGTAAATTTAATGGCATTGGACAGCAGATTGCGGATAATCAACTCAAGCATTTCTTTATCAGCATAAACATAGGTACCTTCAGGTATTTCGGATAGGATGTTGATATTCTTTTTCTCACCACGGAGACGCACTAAGCTCAAATTGGTTTGAACCGTATGCGCCAAATCCCTTTCCACCGGATTAAAAATCATCCCCCCTGTTTGACTCCGGAACCAATCCAGCAAGCCTTCTACTAAGGAAAATGTATTCTGAATCTGCTGCCCCATCTCGCGAACAATCTCCTCATGATCCTCTCCGGAGGCCTGAATTTCCTCCTCAAGTAATTCCATTAGATTAACAAGAACCGCTATGGGATCGCGAATATCATGGGCGACTACACTAAACATCCTGTCCTTGAACGTATTCAATTCACTCAACTGTCTGGCATTATCGCGGAGTCTTTCCTCTACACGCACCGTTTCCGTTACATCGCTCAACAGAAGCAATTTGCCGACCGGATTGAGGTTGTTACCACTCACATAGGACATATGAATATTATAAAATTGTCCATCACTCTGATCGGTGATTTGGACCCTGCTCTCTGAGGATGGATCTTTCATGATGATTTCCAGTAATAGTGGATAATGGAGTAAGACTTGATCAGCCGGCTGTCCAAGTATTTTTTTATGTAACCCTCCAATCTCCCCATTGGCTGCCTTATTAAAACTGATTAGTCTATTATCCAGATCAAACACAATGACAGCATCTTTCATCGATTCAAACACATTTTGTAAAGCTAAAGGGGCTAACCTCAGCATATTAAATTGATAGATTCCCCACATGAAAAAAATACCAGAGAACAAAAACCCGAATGGAGATAAATCAAGGGGCATATAGATCCATCCACTTAAATAAACAAGCGTAAAGCCAAAGGGTCCCCAAGAGCCTATGATCATTAGGGCTACTTGTTTCTTCATACGGGGGGCTGCTTTGCGGAACATCTGAATCAAAAAAACCATTCCTACTATAAAAAAGCTATAGGAATATATAACGTGAAGTTCGTATAAGGGGCCTTTAACCAAGGTGGCCAATGGGAATCCTTCTGAAGTATTGATCGTCATACTCTTGTAGAATAAGTGATGCCATTCATTTGTGTTATGAGAAATAAAGGTTAGGATGGGAACAACCATCAGAAGGCCAACGTACCTGGTACGTACCCATGATTGCCGCCCCGTATACTGCAGAACCATAATAAACCACAGCACAGTGCCGAAGGGAATACCGATATATTCAATGCGCAGCCAGAACTGTATTTGCTCCAAGGTAGTACTAGTAATTTCAAAGGCATAGCCAAAAGTGTAAAAAGCGCCGGTTAACAAGCCTAAGCCATAGCTTATGGCTATCGGTAAATCCCTTCTTTTCCAACATAGATAAACCAACATCAGAGAACAACAGGTAGCAGCCATCAGTAGTGCCGATAAATACAGATTATAATTCATAGATGGTTGACCCCTAATTAAGAAATATTCGATCATTCTGTGCCTCCTATGTTATCAGAAACCCATTGAAAAACATACGTTCCTGATAGGGATAATTCGAATTTAATATTAGGGTGCTTCGACAGCAAAAAGAGCCCCCGAAATCTGGGCCCTAATTACGCCGTCATCTTCTTATTCCAAGGCTGCTGTCAGCACCTCCTGATATTGCCGAATCTGCTCCTCTGTAGCCCTATCTCTTAAGGATTGGAACAATGCCATACAGTTTCTGAAATCCCCGTCGTTGTGAGACTTATGGGCTAAAATAATACACTGCAGAATGCATTCCAGTGCCTCTGAGTGTCTACCGGCCCGCTTATGATATACCGCCAAATAATAACAATAGTTGTAATAGTACGAGGGACTAGCCTCGCCCCTTGATTCTCCAAACTCCGTAAACTGTTGTGTGAACGCATGCAGAAGCTCATACACATTCATATCATATCGAAGCACTGCTTGTAATATCGTATCCTGACCCGTCAATAATTCTTCCGGATAATCTTGCAGAAAGACCACATATTCCTCCAGCAGATTTGTCTTGCCCACTAGAATATCCAATGTATATAAATTAGTCTTCGCTAGGAACCGAAATTCCTCAACCAATTGGAGTCCTTCCTCACCTAAATCATCTAACCAGCCCAAATCTGCATATTTACTCATGCACTCTCTTGCTTGATTATAGTGGCCCTGCTTTTGATGAGCGAACCCACACATGAGATGACTGAACCCGTAATAATACACCAGTGGATGCAGCGTCTCTACTCCAAGAGGTACGGACAAGCCCTTTGACTTGAAATCCTGACGCTCTTCATAGATGTATTGTGCGTAGTTGAATAGAATATCCGAAGTATCCACTATCTTGTCCCAATTCTCTGAGAAAAAAGCGTTTTCTAATATTTCAACTATAATATCCGGCTTCAGTGACTTTAGAATGGAACTACGCAAGTGCTGATTCCTCCTTTATCGTCAAGCCTGACTCTATAACCATCCAATATGTTCCTTTTACTTTACTTCCACTAAAGAAGGAGTACAATGAGCTTAACATACTACTTATATGCAGTACTATTAATATATTTTACCGTCTCTATGACCCTGCCATTTGTACCCATACTCTCCTAACCTTTAGGAGAGGTGACTAGCATGATGGATTTAAGAAATTCGGTCGGAGACAGAATTCGAGCCATACGTAAGGCAAAGGGATTAACTCAACAACAACTAGCGGAGCTTTCGAACTTGGATGATGCCTATGTTGGATCATTGGAACGAGGGGAACGGAACTTTTCTATAGATACACTGCAGAAGATTATTACCGCACTCAGAATCCAGCCGTCAGAACTATTCTATACTCAGAATAGTCTGGATGAAATTGAGGTTGCCCAACGAAAAGCAATTGATGAATATGCGGCCACCATTAGCGAGTTGACTGTGGAGCAGATTAATTCATTGAAGCGGATCAATAAAGAAGTACGCAGATCATTTGAATAAGCATTTGACCGAAATTGGTTAAGGTTTTTATTAAAGAAGAAGGCAGGATCGGGGATTTCCCTTATCCTGCCTTCTTTTTTGTCATATATTTGTCTACTGTACTAGACTTTCTAAATCGGGCTGCAATTTGTTCCGCAGAATATACAGCATGATGGCACCAACCAGGAACGTGACGGCATCCGAAATGACGAGCGACCAGACCACCCCGTGGAAGCCATTCATTCGATTGGCGATATACAACACAGGAATCAGCGTAATTCCCTGAATAATTGACATAATGAACGCGGCGGTTCCTTGCGCTGTGGCTTGGAAGATCCCCGTAAACAACGCGGTCATTCCTGTAATGAACAAGGATAAGAACGTCACATGTAGAATGTAGCTGCCCATTTCAATTAATTGCGGGTCATTCGTAAATAAACCAATTAAGTGATCGGAAATCAGAAAGACAATAACACCGAACACGACTGCTAAGACCACAATTGCTTTGATCGTGAATGCAATGGTATGCTTCGTGCGTAATTTGTTCGCTGTAAAAGAGAAGGCAATCAACGGTACAACTCCCTCGCTTAAGCCCATCAGAATAACCTCAGGAAATTGCAATAAACGTGATGAAATTCCGAATGCCGCTACCGCCTGTTCCCCATATTCGACCAGAAAACGGTTAAAGATGAGCGACATTGCACCCATGAAGAGACTCATAACAAAAACGGGCAGGCCGATTTTGAATACATTGCTGAGAATGTCCTTATTAGCCTTGAACCATTTAATGGAGATGGTTAAGAATGGGCTCTTATATCCGATATGAAAGGCGTAGAATGCACTCGCAACCAAGTTGGAAATGACCGTAGCTGACGCAACGCCGATCACGCCCCAATGGAAGACGAAGATGACTAGCGCATCGAGGATAATATTCACGACCACACTGAGAATCATACCGATCATCGACGTCATTGCTGCACCCTCCGCTCGCACGATATTCTCCAGCGTGAAGAATAATACGATGAAGGGTGAACCTATAATCATGATCGTGACATAGTCCTTTGTGAAGCCGAAGGAATCAGGTGTCGCTCCCAGGCCATGAACGATTGGATAGATCAACGGAAGCCCGACGGCCATCACGATAAGACCGAGAACTATACTGCTGTAAACGGCGAATGAGGACACATGCTTTACATCATCATACTTTTTCTCACCCAGCATACGGGAAATGAATGTACCGCTACCGATGCCAATCAAGTTGCCTAGCGCCATAATGACCGCGAATAACGGCAAGGTTAGCGCGAGTGCGGTTAACATGGAAGTATTGCCCAGTGTGCCAAGAAAAAAGGCATTCAAGATGGAATATATGACACTCATTGACATGCCTAGCATCATCGGTACAGCGAAGTGAGCTACGGCTTTTGCGATCGGTGCTTTTTCAAAGTAATGGAGGTTTTCTGCATCCATGTGGGTCACCACTTTCTTCATTTTTTCGGGTCTAAAATTACTTAGAATTCTAACTATAAACATAATATGGACTTCGCGCCGCAGCACAAACTAACCCGTAACGATGACATTGCGGGTTTGGTGTGCGAGATTTGAATGATCTTCAGTTTCTGGAGACTGGAATATGCTTAGCTAATGTTCAACTTACTTATCGTCTGGGTCTTGTGAGTTATCCGGCGAAGAATTTCTTCCCTCTCTGAAAGGTCCGCCGAATCCGTGCATACCCTGGCTGCGGCCTTCCCCGCCAAACCCGGGGAACCTTCCGTTAAAGCGTTCGTCCCCCAAATTTCCCCACATTCCGTTCATTTTTCCGCGCATGGACATTAGCTTTTCAAATTCCTCTGTACCTATACGCTCCTTTGCGGCCTCCATCCAGAGAGCCATTACGTCACGTTCTGCGTCCGTTCCTAGTTCTTCCTCTAAAGTCGTAATGACGCGGACCAGGTATTCCCCGAAAGTTGCCTGTTCTTCTGGCGATAGGCGAGAAAATATGTTGCCGCTGTCTAGTCCTTGTCCCTCTTCCTCTTGTCCTTTTTGCGTCAGGTAGATCAACATGATGCGTTTGTCAGTTTCTGAGGGTTTACGGGTGATATATTCGGCTTTCTCCATTTTTGCCAGCAATTCATTAAGGGATGATACACGGATGTCCAGCATATAGGATAAATCTTTTGTGCTGATACCGTCTTTCATCCGGAGAAACGCCAGGATCCTCCCTTGCCCGCGTGACGTGTCGGCCATAGGGCCAACAGCGGCGTGGTTTTTCAAGTGTTGTCTCTGCAACAGCCATTGCAGTTTCGCGAGTTTTTCGTACAATTCAGTATTCATATTCATCATGAATCCTCCTTAAATTTGTTTAATTAAATTTCCTTACTGTACCTGTTGATTCATATTATAACGGTACCTGTTAGACTTGTCAAAGATTTTTTACAGGTACCGTCAATATATTTCCGCATGTGATCTGCTGCATAGAATTACCGCGCTTGATCCGGTTACCTATCAGGATACAGACAACAATAAACAGCTCAAGTATGTAGTCAATACCAAAGAAATTAACGTATCTTGCCATTTCATCAGATTGTCAAATATGTTTAGAAAACCTGTACTTTCAGGCTCAATAAGACCCTAAAACAGCAGAATGATAGATTATCTTCTCATATCCCCCTTGAAATGACTAAGTGAATGTAATATTACCTAACGCAGATATTGGTTCTACGCTCTCGGATCATGCGGGCTTATGATTTATGTCAATTTCTTTGCCATCATATGCTGATATATTGTTGAAAAAAATGATTACCATGGAGGGAATACCGATGTACTGTGTACAAGAGATAGCACCCGCAATTGTGTGGGTTGGGGGTAGCGACAAGCGGCTGGAACGGTTTGAGAATATGTTTCCACTACCAAAGGGCATCGCGTATAATTCGTATTTAATCTTAGACGAGCAAACCGCACTAATGGATACCGTAGATTCCGCCATCACCGCCCAATTCCTGGAGAACGTTGAATATGTCCTGCAGGGAAGAGCCTTGGATTATTTGGTGGTCAATCATATGGAGCCGGATCATTGCGCCAATATTGAAGAACTGCTGAAACGCTATCCGGATCTGAAGATTGTCGGCAACAAAAAAACGTTTCAGTTCATGGAACAGTTCTATACTTTCAGCAAACCGGAGAACTATTATATTGTACAAGAAGGAGATGAGCTTTCTCTTGGCACCCGGACCTTACGTTTCTATTTGACGCCTTTCGTCCATTGGCCGGAGGTGATGTTCACTTATGAAACGACAGACAAAATTCTGTTCTCCGCAGATGCTTTTGGCTGTTTCGGTTCCCTCTCGGGAAATATCTTTTGCGATCAGACCGATTTCGAAGGGGTCTTTCTGGAGGAGACTCGGCGTTATTATGCCAATATCGTCGGTAAATACGGTTCACAGGTACAGAAGGTTCTGAGCAAGCTGGCGCAACTTGAGATTCATATGATCTGCCCGCTGCATGGACCAGTCTGGCGGGAGAATCTATCCTATATTCTCGGAAAGTATAACCTCTGGAGCAGCTATCAGCCGGAGAAACAAGGCGTTGTGCTGGCCTATGCTTCTATGTACGGCAACACAGAGAACGTGATGAACATGATTGCCTCCAAGCTTTCCGCCAAAGGGGTGCAAGACATTCGTATGTATGATGTGTCCAAGACGCATTCTTCGTACATTATTTCGGATGCCTGGAAATTCAGCCATTTAATCTTTGGCTCACCTACCTATAACATGAGTCTCTACCACGGAATGCAAGCTCTGCTCCACGAGATGGCCGCCTTGAACCTCCAGAACCGCAAGGTATCATTGGTCGGAAACTATACTTGGGCGAACGCTTCCGTTAAAGAGATGACCGAAATCATAAGCGATATGAGAAAAATCGAATTCATCGGAGAGCCGCTAGAGATTAAATCTGCGATGAAGCAGGAGCAAATGCCACAGCTTGACCAGCTGGTGGAGGATATATATACCTCGATTAGCACCGGCATATCCGCAGCACAACCCTTTTTTGCGAATCGTAACGCTATATAACGAAAGTACAGAATTATGTTTAGAAAGAGCACTATCAAAACTATTCTTTTGGGGTAAAAGGTTAGAAGTGACCCTCAATCCCGAAAGAGAGGAATACGTATATGAAGCAAGCTATGATCATCATTAACCCCATCTCCGGCAAAGAAGATGCGCTAGAGCATGTCAGAAATGTAGAAGAACTTTTACATGATGCAGGATATAAGGTTACGGTCAATGAGACAGCAAAAGAAGGAGATGCCACTCATTTTTGTAAGACTGCATGCGATGATGGTTATGACCTGGTTGTATCCATTGGCGGGGATGGCACGCTCCATGAGACTATTAACGGACTCATCGATCAAGATCATCGCCCGAAGCTTGGTGTAATCCCGCTTGGGACAGTCAATGACTTTGCTCGTGCCTTGCAAATTCCGCTGAATCCTGAAGAAGCGATCCAGACACTTACTTCTACTAGGGTAAAGAACGTAGATATGGGCCGACTAAACGGCAAGTTATTCGCCAATGTCGTTGCCACAGGTTCACTCGCTGAAACACTATCTTCCGTATCCTCAGACGATAAATCGAAATTTGGTGCTCTGGCCTACTTCAAAGAAGGAATTAAAGATCTCCGTAATCCTGCCCAGCCCCTTGTTATTCAACATGATGGGGAAACATGGGAAGGACAATCTCCGCTTTTTCTCGCCGCTTTAACGAACTCGGTGGGCGGATTTGAGAAGCTAGCACCCGATGCTGCTGTCGACGATGGTTTGCTTCACTGTTTTATTATAAAAGATCTTACAATACTCAATACCATTACGATCGGCATCTCTTTATTGGTCGGCAGCCTAAAGGATCATAAAGATGTGGTTTACTTTACTGCCAAAAATGTAAGTGTGCGCTCATTAGAATCGGTTAGGACTAATGTAGATGGCGAAGAGGGACCCCCTTTACCTATCGAACTCAGTATTATCCCTCGTCATATCCAAGTGATAGTGCCTGAAGAGGACTGATTTCCTCCAATGCCCCTACATCACACTAACTAGCCTGTTGAAACGTATCTCCACCTTCTATATTTCCGGATTGGAAGCCTTTATTGAACCATTGCTTCCTTTGCGCGGAAGTTCCATGGGTAAAGCTCTCGGGTACAACATACCCCTGAGCCTTTTTCTGGATGCTGTCATCACCGACTGCGCTCGCTGCCGTTAAAGCTTCTTCAATGTCGCCTGCTTCAAGTACGCCCATTCCCTGAGCATGATGGGCCCATACGCCTGCCAGATAATCAGCCTGCAATTCAAAGTTAACCAGATATTTATTAAACTCCGTTTCACTAAGCTGTTCACGAAGCGGCATAATCTTCTCAGTGGTGCCCAACAGTGTTTGAACATGGTGGCCTACTTCATGAGCAATCACATAAGCCATGGCAAAGTCACCTGGAGCCTGAAACTCCTGACGAAGCTCATCATAGAAGCTTAAGTCAATATATAGCTTCTGGTCACCCGGACAATAGAAAGGCCCTACCGATGCACCTGCTTCTCCACAAGCAGATTGGACGCTGCCTGTATACAGAACGAGCGTTGGATCTTCGTAAGTTAAGCCTTTTTGCTTGAATAGATCACTCCATATATCCTCAGTATCCTTAAGTACAACAGATACGAACTGTGACAGCTCCTCCTCTTGAGCAGTTTGCTCGTAAGGCACATTCGATTCTGATCCTGTATTCGTCAAGTTATTCAGAATATCACCTGGACTGCCACCACTTAACAAAGTCACAATAATGACAACGATTATGCCACCAATCCCACCGCCAACCAGCCTTTTTCCTCCACCCATGCCTCTGCGATCCTCAACATTCGAACTACCGCTTCTACCTCTCCATTTCATAACGTGTCCTCCCCATTTTATATATAAGCTTATACCCAAAAGCATTGAACTTATAACCTCTACATTATAGGGAATAAATAGGTGTAAATAATTGGAACAGAACCATTTCGTCTTACCTTCGTCCAACTATATGAGACAAATCTATCAACAAGGTGATGAACGCATGACGAAAAGTAAAAATTTACTGCTCTCTCTACTGGCTGTAACCCTGTTATATTCTACCTCTGCTCATGCAGAGATGGCCCCACAAGCTCCGGTGACTCCCCAGACAGTGTCCATCTATTTGGATGGCCAACGGCTTCAACCAGAGGTCGGGCCGCTCAATATCAAAGGCACGGTACTCGTTCCTATGCGCGGACTGTTTGAAGTGCAAGGTGCCAAGCTATCCTGGAATAACACGAGCAAAACGGTCACAGCAACTAAGGGAAATACAACCCTTACTTATCACATAGGCGAGCTCACAGCTACTCTAAATGGTCAAAAGCTAACTCTAGCCACACCCGGTCAAATTAGTAAAGGCTATACCATGATCCCCCTGCGCTTCGTTAGCGAGGCTCTGGGAAGCACTGTGAAGTGGGATCAAGGCACGCGTTCGGTTCAAATCTCATCATCAATAGATTACAATACGGCCATCCTGTGGGGCGTCAATTTACGAAGCTCCCCAGACTCTGGAAGCAGCTCCGTTAGCTTGGAAATGCTGTCTGCAGGCGCCAAAATTCAGGTGATCCGCGAAGTTGACGCTTCATGGCTGGAAATTCGGACTCAGGATAACAAAACCGGATACATATCTGCGAAACCGAAATATAGCAATTACACAAGCCCTACTCTGATTGAGAAGCAAGCGGACGAGCTGATTGCATACGGCAAAAAATATCTGGGCACACCGTACGTCTTCGGTGCTTCACCAGATCAGACAGATACCTTTGACTGCTCCTCTTTCGTTAAGCGGGTGTTCCAGGATACACTGTCGATCGATCTTCCTCGTGTATCCTATGATCAGGCCAACATTGGCAAGCAAATCGGGATCGACGAGCTGCGTAAAGGCGACTTATTATTCTTCAGTGCACGCGATCTGGATATCGGACATGTAGGCATCTACGCAGGAGACAACCAGATTCTGCATACGTATTCGAAAGAACTCGGTGTGCATATGGAGGCCTTCGACAGCCAGTGGAAGAAACGCTTCGTTACCGCCCGCAGAGTGTTCTAGAACAGACACTGCAGCAAAAGCTATAAATAAGCCAGTCTCCGATTATTGGAGACTGGCTTATTTCATGTGCATTTGACAACCATGGATTACATGTGTAATATTGGTTTTGTATTACACGTGTAATCCACATATTCAGGAGGTAAGTCTATGAACAATGTTCCACATATATCCGATGCGGAATGGGAAGTCATGAAGGTGCTTTGGGCCCGAACACCCCGTACGGCTAATGAAGTGATTGAGGCTTTAGAAGATCATACGGATTGGAAACCCAAGACAATAAGAACCCTTTTAAACCGCTTAACCCAGAAAGAAGCGATTTCCTATTCGCAGGATAACCGAGTGTATTCCTATTTCCCGTTAGTTTCCGAAGATGAGTGTATGAAATCAGAGACCGATTCCTTCCTGAAAAGAATTTACGGTGGCGCCTTTAAACCGCTGCTTGTTAATTTTTTGAAAGAAGAGCAGCTATCTCCGGAAGATATTAAAGAATTGAAAAACATCCTAGATGATAAAACAAAATGAATCAAATCCTAGAACGTCTTATTGCTCTCTTTGATTGGGTTTGGTCTGTCTCGGCGATGGCAAGTGTCTTGGTTGTCCTAATTATGTTGCTGCAGCGCGTACTTAAGCATCATTTGAAACCACGCTGGCATTACCTGATGTGGCTGTTAGTTATTGTGCGATTAATTCTTCCATGGGGTCCCGAGAGCGAATTCAGTATTTATAATTGGATCGGCACTTCGGATTCCATGGAGTCGATCATGCCAGTCAATCCTGCAGAAATACTTACAAGAGAAGCTGTACCAGAAACAACTGCCCCGACCCTATATCAGGACTTATTGATTATATGGCTCGCGGGAGCATGCTTATTGGGCATATACAGCATCCGAGTCAACTGGATATTCGCTCAGAGGATACGACAAGAAACCGTTGCGATCACCGATGCAAGAGTATTAGAGCTATTCAATCAGTGTAAGAAAAAGATGTCGATTCATAAGGCCGTTTCACTTGTTGAATCCCACCATCTCGGAACGCCGTCCTTGTTCGGATTCATGCACCCGCAATTGATCATGCCAAAAGCGATTCTAACCCGCTTAGATGACGAACAGCTGCAGCATGTGTTCCTTCATGAATTGGCGCACCGGAAACGCAACGACATTTGGGTAAACGGGTTCATGCAGGCTTTATTAATCATTCATTGGTTTAATCCCGTTCTTTGGTATGCCTCTCGTCGAATGCAGGAAGATCAGGAAATTGCGAGCGACGCGCTTGCACTTAGCTGCCTGACTCCTGACCAAAGCCGGAACTATGGATACACGCTTATCAAACTGCTGGAGGACTTCTCACAGCCCTTGAAAATCGCCGGAAATGTGAATCTCACCGGAAATAAGACACAGCTGCAAAGGAGAATTAAAATGATTACACAGTTTAAATCCAATTCATATCGTTGGTCGTTCCTGGGAATAGCAACCTTAATCATCATTAGTGGCTGCACCTTAACGAATCCCAAGGCTAGTCAGAACGCGACCCAACCCCCAAATAAGATCATTTCTGAAGAGACACAAAGCCCCTCGACTCTTGGAGGATCGAACTTAACGGTTTCGGATGACAAAGCAAAAACGGATGAGCTTGTAGAGCCGGTTGTTCCTGTAGAATCAAAACCTACAGTCACGGTTGACCAGCCAAGCACAGCGGCTCCCGTAGTAGTGCCGAGAGCGGCTGGGGTTACTGTTCGTACTGGCCCCGCGGCTCCCGTTGCAGAGCAGAGAGCGGCTGGGGTTACTGTTCGCACTGGCTCCGCGGCT
>LIDZ01013079.1_pt13 | contig 42288 bp, 40 predicted proteins | sample 644651 | NCBI WGS metagenome assembly LIDZ01 (sample SAMN03856242, study PRJNA289617) | food metagenome | isolation source: wine grapes on drying loft during traditional withering process | host: Vitis vinifera cv. Corvina | place: Italy: Gargagnago di S. Ambrogio di Valpolicella | collected 2014-01 | reverse complement strand
AGCTGCTTCTACTGAACAGAGGAACCTTCGGGTTTTTTCGTCGCATAGGTTTTTACACATGAATTCCGACTATCCCGCTCTTCAGACTCGCTGCTTCAAGGCCTACGACATCCGTGGTCAGGTGCCTAATGACCTTGACGATGACATCGCGTACCGCATCGGTCGGTCCATGGTTGTCGAACTGGGTGCCAAAAATATCGTCGTGGGCCGAGACATGCGTCTTGAAAGCCCGGCCTTGGCTCAAGCGTTGATCAAAGGCATCCAGGAAGCCGGGGCGGATGTCATCGACATCGGCCTGTGCGGCACCGAAGAAGTCTATTTCGCCACCAGCCACTACGAAGCAGACGGCGGCGTGATGGTCACGGCCAGTCATAACCCGAAGGGTTATAACGGCATGAAGCTGGTGCAGAAGTCGTCTCGTCCTATCAGCGGTGACACCGGCCTTGATGCCATTCGCCAGCGTGTCGATGCGGGCGATTTCGGTCAGGTTGCCGCCCAGCACGGCAGCGTTCAGTCCAAGCCGGACAAAACGGCCTACATTCAGCACCTGCTGACCTACGTCAAAGACGCCGATCTTCGTCCACTGAAGATCCTCGCTGATCCGGGCAATGGCGCGGTCGGTCCTGCACTGGAGGCGATCCGCTCCCAGCTGCCGTTTGAGTGGGTCATCATCAACGCTGAGCCGGATGGCAACTTCCCTAATGGCGTACCGAACCCGCTGCTGCCGGAAAACCGCAGCATCACCCGCGACGCGCTGCTCAAGCACGGTTGCGACCTGGGTCTGGCCTGGGACGGCGATTTCGACCGTTGCTTCTTCTTTGACGAGCAAGGCCGTTTCGTCGAGGGCTACTACCTGGTGGGCCTGCTGGCAGAAATGCTGCTCAAGCAACACCCAGGCTCGAAAATCATTCACGACCCGCGCCTGACCTGGAACACCATCGATCAGGTCGAGCAGGCGGGCGGCACGCCGGTGCTGTGCAAAACCGGCCACGCGTTTATCAAGGAGCGCATGCGTCTTGAAGACGCCGTGTATGGCGGCGAAATGAGTGCGCACCACTACTTCCGCGATTTCGCCTATTGCGACAGCGGCATGATCCCGTGGCTGCTGGTCGCTGCACTGATGTCGGTGTCCGGCAAGAAGTTCTCGCAGCTGGTCGATGAGCGCATGGCGGCCTACCCGTGCAGCGGCGAGATCAACTACAAGGTCGACGACGTCAAATCCATCATCGCCAAGATCCTGGAGCACTACACGCCGTCCTGCTCGAACATCGACAGAACCGACGGCATCAGCCTTGAGTTCGCTGAGTGGCGTTTCAACCTGCGCGGTTCGAACACCGAGCCGTTGCTGCGTCTGAACGTCGAAAGCCGTCGTGATCCAGCCCTGGTCGAAGCCAAGGTGAAAGAGATCGAAGCGTTGATCAACGGCAAGTGATGCACTTGGCACGCGGTCCTGCTGACTGAATGGCAGGGCCGCGAGCCAATCGTCTACAATGGCGCCGCTGCCCCGCAGCGGCCGTCATGATTGACGACGAATTCTTATGTGCATGGATCGGATATGACCAGAAAAATCCTGGTAACAGGCAGTTCGGGATTTTTGGGAACAGCGCTGGTTGACCACCTTGCACACCTGCCTGACACGCACATTGTTGCGGTGAGCCGACGGGCGATGCCCCATTCTTCTGCAAACGTCACGACGGCCACTGTTGCCGGGCTGACTGCCGACACCCCATGGCAAGCAGTGCTGCACGACGTCGATACGGTCGTTCATGCTGCAGCGCGGGTGCATGTCATGCACGACACTGCGGCTGACCCCCTTTCGCTGTACCGGGAGGTCAACACCCTCGGCACGCTGAACCTCGCTGAGCAGGCCGCCGCAGCCGGTGTCCGGCGCTTCATCTTTATCAGCACGATCAAGGTCAACGGCGAGTCCACTGCGCGGGGCCAATGCTTTCGTCCGGACGACGCGCCCAATCCGAGCGATCCCTACGCCATCTCCAAGCACGAAGCAGAACAGGGCCTTCTGGCGCTGGCAAAGACCTCTGCGATGGAGGTGGTGATCATCCGTCCGGTGCTGGTGTACGGGCCCGGCGTCAAGGCGAACTTCCTGCAACTGATGCGCACCCTGCGCAAAGGTGTGCCGCTGCCGCTCGGTTCGGTGAACAATGCGCGCAGCCTGGTCTCGCTGGACAATTTGATCGACCTGATCCGCGTCTGCATCGATCATCCTGCCGCCGCGAACCAGGTCTTTCTGGTCAGCGACGGCCAAGACCTGTCGACCACCGAACTGGCCGCCCGCCTCAAATCGCACATTGGGGCATCGGGTTGGCTTATTCCCGTCCCCGAATCCCTTATCATGCTCGGCGCCTCACTGTTGGGTCGCACATCGGCGGCCGAGCGGGTGCTGGGTTCGCTGCGGGTGGACATCAGCAAAAATCGCGAACGGTTGCAGTGGCAGCCCCCGGTGTCGGTAGAGGACGGCCTGAAAAAGACCGTCGAGCATTTTCTGGTTACGGATCGAGCATGAATTATTGGTGGGTCGCGGTTGCTGTTGGGGTGTTGTCGTTTGCGCTGACGCATGTATTGCGACGATATGCATTGCACAAGAGCCTGCTCGATATTCCCAACGGTAGAAGCTCTCATACGATCCCGACGCCACGGGGCGGCGGTGTGGCGATTGTCATCAGTTACTTGGTGGCACTGGTCTGGATGCTTTGTGCAGGGCTGATCGGGCGCGATCCGTTCCTGGCCATGTTCGGCGCGGGCGCGTTGATCGCGGCGCTGGGGTTTCTCGACGATCACGGCCACATCGCGGCGCGATGGCGCCTGCTGGGGCACTTCTTCGCGGCAGCGTGGGCGTTGTTCTGGCTGGGAGGTCTTCCGCCGATCAGCGTGTTCGGCATGACCCTCGCCCCGGGCTTGATCGTCAACGTGCTGGCGGCGTTTTACCTGGTCTGGCTGCTTAATCTGTACAACTTCATGGACGGCATCGACGGCATTGCCAGCGTCGAGGCGATCTGCGTCTGCGTCGGTGCGGCGATCATCTACGCCCTCAGCGGTGTCGCCACGCTGGTGTGGCTGCCGGTCCTGCTGGCGTGCGCAGTGGCGGGCTTTCTGGCCTGGAATTTCCCCCCGGCAAAGATCTTCATGGGCGACGCCGGCAGCGGGTTTCTCGGCATCATGCTCGGTTGTCTGTCGCTGCAGGGCGCGTGGATTTCCTCGCAGTTCTTGTGGGTATGGCTTATCCTCCTCGGGGTTTTCATCGTAGACGCTACCGTAACCCTCATCCGTCGGCTCATTCGGGGCGACAAGGTCTATGAGGCGCACAGAAGTCACGCTTATCAATTCGCCTCGCGCCGTTTTGGCAAGCACCTTCCCGTGACGTCCGCAGTCGGTGTAATCAATCTGTGCTGGCTGTTGCCGGTCGCTGTAGGTGTCACCCGTTTCGGGCTGGACGGGGCACTCGGCGTGATCATTGCTTACGCTCCATTGCTCGCCCTGGCAGTCATCTTCAAGGCAGGGGCGCTTGAAAAAAGCTGAGCGTGGACATTGGCGCTGATGCTGTTGATCCGATTCCCTTGCGGGACAGGAATCAATGGCCGGTGCAAGGGTCGACTGAAAGGAGTTTGAACGCGTGCTTGAGGGGACAATGGAGAAAATTCGCACTTCGCTGCTGGCGCTGCCTCGCCGGCACAAGCGGATCATGCAGGTCGCCGCAGACGTCTGTCTGATCTGGTTCGCGTTGTGGATGGCGTTCGTCGTTCGCCTGGGCATCGACGAGCTCATCAATCCCCTGGAAATCCATACCTGGCTGTTCGCAAGCGCCCCCGTGGTGGCCATCCCGCTGTTCATTCGGTTCGGCATGTACCGCGCGGTCATGCGTTATTTCGGCAACGACGCGCTGATCGCGATCATCAAAGCCGTCAGCCTTTCGGCCCTGATTCTCGGGGTCGTGGTCTACCTCTACAGCAACCACCAGCACGTTGTGCCGCGATCGGTGATGTTTAACTACTGGTGGCTGAGCCTGGTGATGATCGGTGGCCTGCGGCTGGCCATGCGTCAGTACTTCCTCGGCGACTGGTTCTCTGCCGCTCGCCATGTGCCGTTCGCGACCCGTGACGATGGCCTGCCCAAAGTGGCCATTTACGGCGCCGGCGCGGCAGGTAATCAACTGGTTGCCGCCTTGCGCATGGGCCGGTCGATGCGCCCCGTGGCGTTTATCGATGACGACGACTCGATCTCCAACCGGGTCATTTCCGGGCTGCAGGTCTACAAGCCCAAGCACATTCAGCAGATGATCGATGTGACCGGCGCCCAGGAAATCCTGCTGGCGATTCCGTCGTCAGCCCGTGCGCGCCGCCGGGAAATTCTCGGCTTCCTCGAAGGCTTCCCGCTGCATGTTCGCAGCGTGCCGAATTTCTCTGATCTGGCCGCCGGGCGGGTGAAGGTCGACGATCTGCAGGAAGTCGACATCGCCGACCTGCTCGGCCGCGACGCCGTACCTGCCCAGGAAGAACTGCTCGAACACTGCATCAAGAACCAGTGCGTGCTGGTGACCGGGGCAGGGGGCTCGATCGGCTCGGAGCTGTGCCGGCAGATCCTGCTGCTGAAGCCGACCACGCTGTTGCTGCTCGATCACAGCGAATTCAATCTTTATACGATCCTCACCGAGCTGGAGCGGCGCGTGGCTCGTGAGTCGCTCAAGGTCAAGTTGCTGCCGATCCTGGGCTCGATTCGCAATCACGCCAAGTTGCTGGACGTGATGAAGACCTGGCAGGTCAACACGGTCTACCACGCTGCGGCCTACAAGCATGTGCCGATGGTCGAGCACAACATCGCCGAGGGTGTGCTCAACAACGTGGTCGGTACGCTGAATGCGGCCCAAGCCGCGCTGCAGGCCGGCGTGGCGAACTTCGTGTTGATCTCCACCGACAAGGCCGTGCGCCCGACCAATGTGATGGGCAGCACCAAGCGCTTGGCCGAGCTGACGTTGCAGGCACTGAGCCGGGAAACCGCGCCGGTGATGTTCGGCGACCGCTCCAATGTGCATCAGGTCAACAAGACCCGATTCATCATGGTGCGATTCGGCAATGTGCTGGGGTCGTCCGGCTCGGTGATCCCGCTGTTCCATCAGCAGATCAAATCCGGTGGGCCGCTGACGGTCACGCACCCGAAAATCACCCGCTACTTCATGACCATTCCGGAAGCGGCGCAGTTGGTGATCCAGGCCGGTTCCATGGGGCAGGGCGGCGACGTGTTTGTGCTCGACATGGGCGAGCCGGTGCGCATTATCGAGTTGGCCGAGAAGATGGTGCATCTGTCGGGCCTGAGCATCCGCTCGGAACACAACCCCCAGGGCGACATTGCCATCGAGTTCACCGGACTGCGGCCTGGCGAGAAGCTCTATGAGGAGCTGCTGATCGGCAACAATGTGGCAGCGACTCGCCACCCGATGATCATGAGCGCCCAGGAAGACTTCCTCACGTGGGACGTCTTCAAGCAAAGCCTTTCGCAGCTGCTCAAGGCGTTGGACGACGATGATTACACCCGCGTGCGGCAGATCCTCGGGGACACCGTCAGTGGCTATGCGCCCGAGGGCGATATCGTCGACTGGATTCATCAGCAGCGTCGTCGGGAACCCTGAGTACACGCACACCGGAAACCTTTACTTACTCAGCCAGATGATCGCTGAAACGGGCGCCAGGCCGCTGTGCACGGGGCCTGCGAGACAGGACATATCCGGTCACTGATCCCTGCGTTGACGCACTGCCGCCATCGGCTAGGTTTGGGAAGCAGCTCAGGAATGCTGCTTCCACTTACGATGCCGATGGAGCATGACTCATGCGTACTTCTTACCTGCCCTCTCTGATCTTCGCACTGCTGGCGAGTACGTCCCTCGCCGTGACTGCCGCCCCTGCCGCCACCCCGCCGGACGCCAGCAAACCTGCCATGTCCGCGCCGGCGGGCATGCAGGACGCCAAGGTCAATCTCAACAGCGCGAGTGCGGAAACCCTTCAGAAAGAGCTGTCCGGCATTGGCGCCGCGAAGGCCAACGCCATCGTCGCTTACCGTGAAGAACACGGCGGCTTCACAGCGGTGGACGAGTTGCTCGAAGTGAAGGGCATCGGCAAAGCGCTGCTGGACAAGAACCGCGACAAGCTGTCGATCAACTAAAACCCGTGAGCAAAGGCCGATCACTGATCGGTCTTTTTTATGCCTGCAATAAACCAGGGCTGGCCAATCACGCACAGAATGAAAAATGTCGACTGACATATTATTTTTTAAATTACGGATGTAATATCTCTCCGCCGCTACGCTTACCTTCCCACGGAGAACGTTCATGACTACTCAGACTCAAGGCAAAGCTGTCATCACCGGCGCCTCGTCGGGCATTGGCTTCACTTACGCGGACCGGCTGGCACGGCGCGGATTTGATCTGGTGCTGGTGGCCCGTGACCAGGCGCGGCTGGAAGCACTGGCGACCGATCTGCGCGCCAAGCATTCGATCCACGTTGAGGTGGTGAAAGCCGACCTGACCCAGCCCGCCGACGTCAGCGTCCTCGAGCAGCGTTTGCGCTCGGACGCATCGGTCACTTTGCTGGTGAACAACGCCGGGGTTGCACTGAGTACGCCCCTTGCCGAATCGGATCTGGGCGAGGTGGACCGCCTGATTCAACTCAATATCGTGGCGCTGACCCATCTGGCATCAGCCGCAGCGGCCGGTTTCGCGGCGCGCGGCACCGGGGCGATCATCAATATCGCGTCCGTTGTGCCCATGCTGCCGGAGCGCTTCAACGCGGTGTACACGGCCAGCAAGGCCTATGTGTTGAGCCTCACCCAATCGCTGGCCGTCGAGATGAGCGAACGGGGCGTGCAGGTTCAGGCGGTGATGCCCGGTGCCACACGCACTGAAATCTGGGAGCGCGCGGGCATGGACATCAACGCCTTCCCGCCGGAAATGGTCATGGACGTCAACGAAATGGTCGACGCCGCGTTGGCCGGGTTTGATCAGCAGGAGCGGGTGACCATTCCGTCGCTGCCCGATGCCGCGCACTGGCAGGCGTTCACCCAGGCACGTCTGGCGCTGGGCCCGAATCTGTCGCTGCAGCACGCGGCGCAGCGTTACAAAACGGCTGGCGCGTAAGGGTGCCGGCCACTGCCAAAAACGAGGAGAAGGTGAACCCATGAGTGAGCGTCGCATCGTAGTGACGGGTATGGGGCTGGTAACGCCATTGGGCTCCGGCGTCGAAGCGGTATGGAAGCGGTTGCTCGAAGGCCGCTCCGGCATTGTGCAGTTGCCTGAGGGGACGGTGGCTGATTTGCCGGGCAAAGTCGGCGGCCCGGTGCCGACACTGGAGCAAGACCCTGAAGCCGGGTTCGATGCTGACGCTGCGGCGCCGCCCAAAGAGCAGAAGAAGATGGACCGTTTCATCGTGTTCGCCCTGGGTGCTGCGCAACAGGCGGTCACGCAGGCGGGCTGGGCACCGTCCACCGAAGAGGAGCGCGAACGCACCGCGACCATCATCGGCGCCGGCGTCGGTGGATTCGGCGCCATCGCCGAGGCCGTGCGCATTACGGACAGCCGCGGGCCGCGGCGCTTGTCGCCGTTCACCATTCCTTCGTTTCTGGTCAATCTGGCAGCCGGGCATGTGTCGATCCAGCACGGTTTCAAAGGTCCGCTGGGCGCCCCGGTGACGGCATGTGCAGCGGGTGTCCAGGCGATCGGCGATGCCGCGCGGCTGATTCGCAACGGGGAGGCGGACGTGGCCATCTGCGGTGGCGCCGAAGCCTGTATCGACCGCGTCGCCCTGGGCGGTTTTGCGGCCGCCCGTGCGCTCTCCCATGGCTTCAACGACACGCCTGCGCGCGCTTCGCGGCCCTTCGACCGTGACCGCGACGGCTTCGTCATGGGCGAAGGCGCGGGGATCATCGTTATCGAAACCCTGGAGCACGCACTTGCCCGCGGTGCAACGCCCATCGTCGAGCTGGTCGGCTACGGCACCAGCGCGGACGCTTATCATCTGACTGCAGGGCCGGAGGATGGCAGTGGCGCGCGTCGAGCGATGCAGGCAGCGATCCGTCAGGCGGGCATCCAGCCTGCCGACGTCCAGCACGTCAACGCCCACGCCACGTCCACCCCGGTGGGCGACAAGGGTGAAATGGCGGCGATCAAAACGGTGTTTGGTGACCAGAATGGCGTCGCGGTGACGTCGACCAAATCCGCCACCGGGCATTTGCTCGGCGCAGCAGGCGGGATCGAGGCGATCTTCACGGCGTTGGCGATCCGCGATCAGATCGCGCCGATGACCCTCAATCTGGAGAACCCCGACGAGGCGGCGGTGGGCATCGACATCGTCCGCGGCAAGGCGCGCCCGATGAACATCGAGTACGCGCTGTCGAACGGTTTTGGCTTCGGGGGCGTGAACGCCAGCGTGCTGTTTCGTCGCTGGCATCCCTGAGAGGCATCAGTGAAACAAACGTAACGCTTCCCTGCCGAGAAAGGGCAGGGAAGTGAGCGTCAGCCCTCGACCAGTTGCTTGAGCTGATCGCGGGTGGTTTCCAGAATCCGCTCGGCCAGCGCCGGATCCTTTGCGCTGCGCGCCAGCACCATCGCCCCCACCAGCCCGGACATCAGCATCACGCTCTTGTCGCTGCTCTGCCCATCGGCCGGCATGCCTGCATCAAGGGTCGCGAGCATGCGATGAATCAACTCGTCGGTGATCTCGCTCGGTTGCCCGCGCTGGCCCAGTTCGGACGCCATGGTCGGCAACGGGCAGCCCTTTTCCGGGTGATCGCGATGGGCGGTCGACAGGTACAGGTCGATGAACGTCTGGGTCGAGCTGTCTTCGGCCAGTTTCTCGGCGCGTGCGGCCTGCAGCTGGTCGACGGCGCAGCGCAGGGATTTCTCGACCAGGTCGTCCTTGGATTTGAAGTGGGCATAAAAACCACCGTGGGTCAGACCCAATGCTTTCATCAACGGCTGCAAACCGGTGGCGCCGATGCCGTCACGGCGAAAGCGCGCGGCGGCTTCCTGAAGGATGCGCTGGTGGGTCTGGGCTTTGTGATCTTCGGCGTAACGCATGGAGCGAGCCTCCCGAGTGTGGCTCTTGAAATGGTGGTCGACATTTTTACACGGATGACAGGCCGGTGCAGTACCCGCGTTGAAACACGAGCTGCCACCGGTCAGAGCGCCCCGTCCACCACCACCCGCTTACGACAGCGGATATCCGGCTATTTTGGCCCCATCATTTTCGCCAGCGCCTCAGGCCGGGGTGCGCCTTGTTGCTGCTGAAGGTGCCCGGCCTCGTCCTTGTAGAAAATCGACGGCGTGGCGGACAGGCCCATGTCTTCCATCAGTTTCATGTTGGCGTCGAGCTTGGCCTGGATGTCTTTGGGGATGTTCTGCATGGCCTTGAGCGTGCTGGCTTTGCCCGCCTGCTCGTGGTTCTGCAGGGCCAGTTCCGGGTTCGCGTCGGCCAGCAGGCTCGCGGCTTTGGCGGCGCTGTCCTCGCGGATCACGCCCACCATGATGTGGCGCAGTTGCACTTTGCCGGACTTCACCCAAGGCCGGGCCTGCTCCCAGAACAGGTTGCAGTACGGGCAGTTGGCGTCGCTGAACAGGTAGATGATTTTCGGCACAGTCTTGGCGCCGTCGGCGATCCAGGTGCTGTTTTCCAAGCGGCCCCACATCGCCTCGGCCATCGGCCCATAGACCAGCTTCTGCAGGGGCGCGGTGCTCAGGTCCTCGCCCTTTTCATTGAACAGATTGCCGGCCAGCACATGCTTGCCGTCCGGGGTCAGGTACAGCGCCATGCCCTGATTCTGGTACTCGGCGGCGTAGCCCTTCAGTCCTGCCGGCGCGTCGAAGCTGCCTTTGATGGTCGCGCCCTTGGCTTCAAGCGCCTTGACCGGGGCGGGCAGTTCTTCGGCGTGGGCCAGCGCGCCTGGCAGGCTGAGCGAAACGGCGATAGCGATGAGCGCAGGGCGCAAGATGTTCATGGGGTGGTCCTCTGTTGCGAAGAAGGGGGTGACGAAGGCTGTGAAGACGTCGGTGAAGAAGCGCTCGGCGGCTGGCTGAGGCCGTTCAGGTAATGGGTGAGGCTGGCGCTGGACAGTTCGCCCAGATGCCCGTCCAGTTGACGGCCGTTCATCCCGTAAAACAGCGTGGTGGGCAGGGCGGCTGAACCGGCACGGCGACCCAGTTCGCCGCTGTCATCGAACAGCACGTTGCCCAGTTGCAGACCCTGGCTGCTGAGAAACGTCGCCACTTCACGGGGGCTTTCTCCCTGATTGACGAACAGAAATACGACGTCGGGATTGGCCTGCTGCGCGGCTTGCAGCACGGGCATTTCCCGCCGGCACGGCGGGCACCACGTCGCCCACAGGTTGATCACCAGTTTGCGGCCTGTGTAATCGCGCAGCTGCACGGACTCGCCGGCGCCGTTGCGCAGCGTCAGATCCGGCAGCGGGACATCCCGACGCAGGCTTTCAATGGCCAGACTACTCAGCCACCAGAACAGCAATCCGCTGGCGACGCCCCATACCAGTGGCCTGCGCTGCAATGGTCGGCGCCACGCCATGACAGCGGCACCGACCACAGCGGCGATGACACCGGGCCAGGGACTGAAGCCGCCGTCGCGGACATCAACGATGCGCAGCAGGTCGCTTTCATACTGCGCCCAGTAGCGCGCGACGAACGCCAGACGCGCCACCAGCAGTCCGAACATAAACAGGCCGAAGACGGCGCGTTCCGGGTTTATTCGCTGCTTGCGGCCACTGATCCAGCCGACCAAAGTGGCCAGCGCCAAGGCAACAAGCAGCAGCAAATGATTAAGCGACAGGGCGAACGGCCCCACGGAAAAACTCAGCATCAGTCGCGCCCCCGGGTGGTTTGCCAGTGCTGCAAAAACCCGTCGAGGCCCACTTCGCCGGTGATACGCCGGTCGCGTCGTTCGCTGCCGTCCGGTGCGATCCACACCAGCGTCGGCGGGCCCGGCACGTTGAAACGATCAAGCAGCGCCCGGCTGGCGTCGTTGTCGGCCGTCACATCGAGGCGCAGCAGGCGCACGCCGTTCAAGGCCTGCAGGGTTTCAGCCTTGGCGAACACGGTCTTTTCCATGATTTTGCAGGACACGCACCAGTCAGCGTAATAGTCGACCAGCACCCACTGCCCAGCGGCTGCTGCAGCGGCGAGTTCGCGGTCCAGGGCCAACGGGTCCTTGATCGTGGTGAACGCGTCATGGGCCGCGCTTGGGGTGGATGATTTCGACCCGCTGTAGACCTTGAGCGGCTGCCAGGGATCGTCGCCACCCGCCGCCGCGCCGATCACCATCATCAGGCCCCACAGGCCCACGAGCAGACCGACGGGTGCGCAGAGGCGTGAAGCGCGTTGCAACGGCCGGGTCTGCACGATGGCGCTGTAGGCAAAGATGATCAGCAATGCGCCGAACAGCCCCAACCACAGTACTTCGGCGAGCAACGGCCGAATCATGATCAGCGCGGTGCCCAGCAACAGGAAGCCGAAGAGGCCTTTGACTACATTCATCCAGGCGCCCGGTTTTGGCAGAAAGCGCGTGCCGACCGTGACCAGCAGCAACAGTGGCAGGCCCATGCCCACGCCCATGACGAACAACACCAGCGCGCCGTGCAGCGCATTGCCGCTCTGGGCGATATACAGCAGCGCGCCGGCCAGTGGGGCGGTCATGCACGGGCCGATCATCAGTCCCGACAGCGCGCCGAGCGCAGAGGCGCCCAACAGACTGCCGCCTTGGCGCTGACGCCCGGCCTTCTCCAGACGATCGCGCAGGAAGCCCGGCAACTGCAGCTCGAAGAAGCCGAACATCGGCAGCGCCAGCACCACAAACAGCACCGCGAAACTGCCCAGCAGCCACGGCTGTTGCAGGGTCGATTGCAGGTTGCTGCCCAACAGCGCGGCGACCACGCCCAGCCCGGCGTAGATCATCGCCATGCTTAGCACGTAAACGCTGGCCAGTGCTAAGCCCCGGGCGGGTCTTGCGCCGCTGCCGACCACCACGCCGGCCAGGATCGGCAGCATCGGCAGTGAGCACGGCGTGAACGCCAGCAGCAGACCCAACCCGAAAAACGCCAGCAGGCTCAGGGCCAGGGAACGTTGCGCCAGGCCACTCGCCAGTGCCTCGTCCTCTGCCTGATTGCCGACGTTGTTGCCTTTTTCAGTGCAGGCCGGTTGCGCGTTGCCGCTGCCGACATCAACGAGCTGGCTTTGCGGTGGATAGCACAACCCGGCATCGGCGCAGCCCTGCCAGCTCACTTTGATCTGACCGTTGGCCGAGGCCGGGATTGTCAGTTCAAGGGCCTGCCGATAGACCTGCTGCTGGCCGAAATACTCGTCGTGATGGTCCTCGCCGGTCGGCAGGCCGGGCTGCTGCTCCTGGCTCAGTCCGTCGAACTTGAGCCGTTGCTGATACAGGTAATAACCGTCCGCAATCTGCCAGTACAGGCGGGTTTTCCCGGACGCCAGTCGCTCCGAGGTAAAAATGAAGGCGTCCTTCGCCGACAGAAAATCAGGCTTCTCGCTGAAGAGTGAAGGACCGGATTTCGCCGGGAAGGGATCCTCGCCGGGCACTGCCTGCGCCAGTAACGGGATCAGCATCAGAATCATCAACCACAACCTACGCATGCTCACCTTCCAATCCTTATGAATGGGGCGCAGCCTGCGCAGTGGCGATTAACAGTCGATTAACGCTGTGCGGCGCGTCGTGTCTGCGGCGGCTCGTGCATAATCCGCCGTTAATCCCTCTGCGCTTCAATCGCCTTTTTTCGGGGCCGACCATGCACGTACTGCTTTGTGAAGACGACGACCTGATTGCCAGCGGCATCGTCGCAGGCCTTGATGCCCAGGGCCTGACAGTGGACCGCGTGGCCACGGCCTCATCGGCGCGGGCGATGCTGTCGGCCGCACATTTCGACGTGATGATCCTCGACCTCGGCCTGCCCGATGAAGATGGCCTGAAGCTGTTGCGCCAGATTCGCCAGCAGGGCGTGGAAATCCCGGTGCTGATTCTTACCGCTCGCGATACCGTCACCGACCGTGTCGACGGCTTGCAGGCCGGCGCTGACGATTACCTGCTCAAGCCCTTCGACCTGCGTGAACTCAGCGCGCGCCTGCACACCCTGGTGCGACGCATGGCCGGGCGCAGCGTCAATGTGATCGAACATGGCGTGCTCAGCTATGACCCGAGCAGCCGGGAAACCCGCCTTGCCGGTCAGCCGGTCGATCTGTCCCGCCGGGAACAGGCCCTGCTGCAAGCGTTGCTCAACAACAGCGGTCGCGTGCTTTCGGGCGAACAGTTGAAGGACTGCGTGTACGGCTTCGGCGACGAGGTCGAGAGCAACGCCCTCAATGTTCATATCCATCACCTGCGGCGCAAGCTGGGCGGCCGCATTATCGAAACCGTCCGCGGGCTCGGTTATCGCCTCGGCCCGGCCGGCCATGATTCGGAGCCCACGCCATGATGAGCCTGCGCACGCGGCTAAGTCTGATTCTGGGCTCGGCGTTCATTCTGATCTGGGTGCTGGCGGCGGCGTGGATGCTGCGCGACTTGCGCACGCAGATGATGCAGTCCCTCGATCAACGCCTTGAGGCCTCGGCGCGCATGGTCGCCGGGCTGCTCGAGCAGATGCAGATGCCCACCGGCAGCGACACCCGCTCGCTGCGGGCCGACGATCCGGCGTTGCCCAACGGCATGGCGTGTCAGTTGAGCTCCCTGCGCGGGCAGGTGCTGGCGCGCACCGACAGCTCGCCGAGCGAACCGCTTAAGGCCGACGCCAGCGGCTTCCATGACCAGATGATCAACGGCGACCATTGGCGCGTGTACACGATGATGCATGGCAATGTACGGGTGAGCACCGCCGACCGGCAGATCGAGCGCGACGTGCTGGGGCACTCGGTGCTGCTGGCGGCGTCGGTGCCGGTGCTCGTCGCTCTGTTCGGCAGCCTGGCGCTGGTCTGGTTCGGCATCGGCCGGGGGCTGGCGCCGCTCAACCGCATGCGCGATGCCTTGAATCGGCACAGCGCCGACTCGGTCGAGCCGCTGGACGTGCCCAACCTGCCCAGCGAGTTGCAGCCGCTGCTGGTCAGCCAGAACCAGCTGTTTCAGCGCATTGCCCAGACCCTTGAGCGCGAGCGTCGGCTGACCGGCGACGCCGCCCATGAACTGCGCAGCCCGCTTACTGCCATCAAAACCCATCTGCAAGTGGCGCGCATGACCGAGGGCGAAAAACGCGATAAAGCGCTGGCCCATGCGGAGGAGGGCGCCGATCGCATGCACCGCACCCTTGAACAGCTGCTGCTGTTGGCGCGGGTCGAGGGCAGCCTGTCGTTTGATGACGGTGTGCAGTGCGATGCCGAACAGGTCGCTCGGCTGGCCATTCACGACGCCAGTCACGGCGACGAGCAGCGCATCGATCTGATACTGCCGTCGCAGTTGTCCAGCGCCGCCGTACAGATGCCGGCGGCGCTGGCGGTGGCCGCGCTGCGCAATCTGCTGGACAACGCGCTGCGCCACAGCCAGGCCGCGGCGCAGGTGGAACTGAGTGTTGAAACCTTCGACGGGCAGGCGCATTTCCGCGTTCGCGACCATGGACCGGGGATTCCCGAACCGGACCTGGACAAGCTCACCCAGCGCTTCTGGCGCAACGGCAAAAGCCCCGGCGCTGGCCTGGGCCTGGCGATTGTTCAGGCCATCGTTCAACGCTGTGCGTGTTCGCTGCGCTTTGACAGCCGTCAGGACGGTTTGCGGGTGGAGCTGAGCATGCCGTTGCGGCGCGACGTCGCAGGCGAGTGATGTGTGGGAAGGGTCTGAAATGTGAGTCGGCCTGGCGTTGGACGTCAGGCCGGCTGTTTACTGAATGTGCGTTACTCGGGCATGGCTGAGGAATGGTGGGATGTAATCAGCCACTGGTTATCCACGTGTGCATAAGTGAAGGTGTAACGCGCTTTGACGCTTGAGTGGTCGTTAAAACGAAAGGTGTAAAGGCCGGTGTCGATTGCGGTATTGCAACTTGTCATCACAGTGCTGCTGTCGACAGTGCCCACCGGTTTGTTTTTAAGGAAGTGATTGAAGTAATCAAGTTTGCCCGCAAGGTCTGTTCTGGGCTGGTTGGAGAGGGTGGGCAGCAGCACGGCATCGGCGGTGTAGTTCGCCGCCACCTTGCTCGAATCGCCGGTTTTCAGGGCGTCATTCCAGCGGTCGAACAGCATTGCGGCCTGCTGCTTGTCAAGTGTTGCGCATTGATCGGAGGTAGTGTTTGCACTGGCGAACGAGCTGGCAGTGAGTAATGTGATAACAGCGAAAGTCTTGAACATGAGTTGCCTTCCATGGGCGGTTGAATGTAGATCGAGAGCCTAGTGCAGGAGGAAGTAAACGTGTACTGCCGTGGATTTACAATTCGTTTCGCGAACTAATTTTTGCATATCCGGCGTGGGAAGTTTCCGCTTTGATAAGTAAGAAGAGTTACTTATTTGCGCCGGAAGTTAAGCCGGTTTGAAACTTTCATTCTCCGGTTCCGCACGCTTTTGGTCCGACAAGCCTTTGATTCTGCTCTCCAATCCCGGACAATCGCGCCCCTTTCCCTGTAGAGAACCGGTCAGGGGCGCCGACTGCCACGTTTTTCGACGCGCTTTTGACCATGTAGCTATCACCGGCAACGGAGAATCGACCGGATGAATGATCAGGCCAACAGCGTCGAACACACCGTCGACGCCGCCCCCGCGAGCGTAACGACCTGGAACCGCAACGACACCACCTGGATGCTCGGGCTGTTCGGCACCGCCATCGGCGCAGGCACGTTGTTTCTGCCGATCAACGCAGGTATCGGCGGGTTCTGGCCGCTGGTGATTCTGGCCGTGCTGGCCTTTCCGATGACTTTCTACGCGCACCGCGGGCTGACCCGTTTCGTGCTGTCGGGGCGCGATGGCGCGGACATCACCGAAGTGGTCGAGCAGCATTTCGGCAGGAAAGCCGGTGCCTTGATCACGCTGCTGTATTTCTTCGCCGTGTTTCCGATCCTGCTGATCTACAGCGTGGCGCTGACCAACACCGTGGGCAGTTTCATGGAGCACCAACTCCATGTGCAGCCGCCGCCCCGGGCGCTGCTGGCGTTTGTGCTGATCCTTGGCTTGCTGGCGGTGGTGCGTTGCGGCGAGCAGATCATCGTCAAGGCCATGAGCCTGATGGTGTACCCGTTTATCGTGGCTTTGCTGTTCCTCGCGGTGTTTCTGATTCCCCACTGGAACGGCGGCATTCTCACCACGGCCAGCAGCTTTCCGGCACCCTCGTCGTTGCTGCACACCCTGTGGCTGGCGATTCCGGTGATGGTCTTCTCGTTCAACCATTCGCCCATCATCTCGGCATTTGCCGTCGACCAGAAGCGTCAATACGGCGAGCAGGCCGAACCGCGCAGCTCGCAAATCCTGGCCCGCGCCCACCTGCTGATGGTGGTCATGGTGCTGTTCTTCGTCTTCAGCTGCGTGCTGACCCTGGCGCCGGAGCAACTGGCGGAAGCCAAGGCGCAAAACCTGTCGATCCTGTCTTATCTGGCCAACCACTTCAGCAACCCGACCATCGCGTTTGCGGCGCCGCTGATTGCTTTCGTCGCGATCACCAAGTCGTTTCTGGGCCACTACATCGGCGCGAGCGAAGGCCTCAAAGGTCTGGTAATGAAGACCGGCCGCCGTCCTTCGCCACGTCTGCTCGATCGCCTGACCGCAGGCTTCATGCTGGTGGTCTGCTGGCTGGTGGCGACGCTCAACCCAAGCATTCTGGGGATGATCGAAACCCTCGGCGGCCCGGTCATTGCCGCACTGCTGTTCCTCATGCCGATGTACGCCGTGCGCAAAGTGCCGGCCATGCGCCGGTATGCGGGCAAACTGTCGAACGTGTTTGTGGTGGTGATCGGGTTGATCTCGATTTCGGCATTGGTTTATTCGTTGTTGCAGTGACGCTTCAAGTGGGGCGGAGGGCAGATCGTCCGTCTTCCTGAAGCTGCACTGCGGGTAGCCAACATTGATCGTGTGGGCGTGACCGGGATGGCGCGTCCCATGGCTCAAGGACACGGTATTTCATCGCTGAAAATCCGGCGAATGTACCGGCATCATCGCGAGCAAGCTCGCTCCCACACGGTGTTCTGTTTTCTTGGAAATTGGCGCAAGTTGAGAGACTGGAGGCGCCGGCCGTTCATTCAGGCAACCGCGATGTCCGACGGCGAGCACTGGCCATGTGGCAGTGAGCTTGCTCACTAAGGCGGTGGTCTGGCCGCAGTTAGATCCACTGCCCAGCTGGGTCTACTCAATCGCCGCCACATTGACTTTGCCAATGGCGTCGCCGCATGATCCTGCTCGTTTCTGATCGATTCAGCCCTTTACCGAGGCCTCATGTCTGCCATCCCTGAAGCATTTCCCGGCGAGCGCCAGCGTTTGATCTCCGAGCGTCTGGCCGTGCACGGTCGGGTGATCGCCGCGGACCTGGCGGCTGAATTCAATGTGTCCGAGCATTCCATTCGTCGTGATCTGGGCGCGCTGGCGGCTGCCGGATTGTGCAAACGCGTGTACGGCGGGGCGATTTCGTTGGCGTCGGACGGGCCGCTGGCCATGCGTGTCGAGCATGAGCCCGGGCGCAAGCGTCAGTTGGGTATCGCGGCGGCGGGATTGATCAGCGCCGGGCAGCACGTGTTTATCGACGGCGGCTCGACCAATCTGGCCATCGCCAAAGCCCTTGATCCTCACATGCCGTTGACCGTCACCACCAACGCGCCGCTGATCGCCGTCGAGCTGATGAAGCTGCCGTCGGTGGAGGTGATTCTGCTGGGCGGGCGCTTGAGTCCCGTCGCCGGTAGCACCTACGGCTTCACCACCATTCAGCAACTGGCCCACTTCAATTTCGATCTGTGCTTTCTCGGCGCCTGTGCGCTGGATGCGCTGAAAGGCGTGACCGCGTTCGACATGGACGTCGCCGAGTTCAAGCGCGCCGTGGTGGCGCGCAGCGGTCAGGTGGCGGTGGCGGTCATTAACGAGAAGCTCTCCAGCATTGCGCATTACCAGGTCGCGCAGTGTGAGGAGGTGGGCGCGCTGGTGGTTGAATACGACGCGCCGGCCGACCGTCTGGAGCTGTTTCGCGGCAAGGTCGCGCAGATGGTTACGGCGCGGGCAGCGCACTGAGCAGCTTCGTCTCCTGCCAGGCCACAGTGCGATTGCGACCTTGGTGTTTGGCGGCGTACAGCGCCGCATCCGCCCGTTTGACGAAGTCTTCCAGGGTCTCGCATTCCTGCGCTTTACAGCCATACACCCCCAGACTGATGCTAACGATGCCGATCGGGTTGCCGTGGTGTTCAAGGGCTCGAGTGAGCACGGCCAGCCGGATTTTCTCCGCCAGGCTCACCGCGCCCTGCATATCGCTGTAGGGCAGGAAAACGGCCATTTCTTCCCCGCCGTAACGCACCGCCAGGTCGCCGGTGCGATTGATGTTGCTGCGAATGCACTCGGCCACGGCAACGATGCATTTGTCGCCCGCGACGTGCCCGTAGTTGTCGTTGTAGCTCTTGAAAAAATCGATGTCGATCATGATCAGGCTCAGCGGATGCAAGTTCGGCTGCCCGTTGAGAAACTCCAGACCGAGAATCTCCTGAAAATGCCGACGATTGGCCAGGCCGGTCAGGCTGTCCTGCAGCGCGAGCTTTTCCAGCGAGTGGCTGGCAATGCGCAGCTGTGATTCGGCGTTGAGGCCGAAACGGATCTGCTGGAACAGCAACACGCCAAACAGCAGGTTGGCGACCACCACGCAGATGATGATCGCCAGCGAGCGCCAGGCGTATTGCCGCCACTCGTCGAGCACCTCGCGCTGGGACAGACCGGCGAGCACCACCATCGGGTAGCGGTCCAGTTTCTTGTAGCCGTACAGGCGCTGTTCGTGGTCGAGCATCGAGACGACGTTCGCCGTGCCTTCGTAGTGTTCGCGGACGTAAAGGCGGAACAATTCGCCGTCGCCAATGGAGGTACCGCGCACGTTTTGAATGAGCGGACGTCGTGCCAACACGGTCCCGTCGGCCATGGTCAGTGTGATGACGCCATGCTTGCCGATGTCGAAGCGCTCGAAGAACCGTTCGAAGTAATTCAGTTCGACGGTGGCCAGCACCACACCGGCGAAGTTGCCCATCTCATCGTCCACCCGTCGCGACACCGGGATGATCCAGTCACCCGTGGTGCGGCTCTGGATGGCGGGACCGACGTGGGGCAGGTTGCTGGCGATGGATTGATGGAACCGAAAATACTCACGGTCCGCATTGTTTGCGCTGGCCGGCATGTGGTTGAGGGAGGTGGCCGCCCAGTTGCCGTCCTTGTCGTAGATGAACAGGCCCTGGAGCTGTTCGACGCTGGCGGCAGTGGCGCGCAGATAATCGTGCATCCGCGAACCGCTGGCGGCGCCGAAACCGTCGAATGAAAGCCGCTCGACCACCGCGGACACGGCGATGTGCGCTTGATCGAAGGCGTCATCGGCGTGCTGCGCCATCGAGCGCGAAAGGTTGGCGACGTTGGTGTTGGCGATTTCCAGCTCGTGAATGCGCGTCTGGCGCAATTGCCAGACGGTGATGCTCGTGATGGAGATGCACACCAACAAGGTAAACAGCCCCGCCAGCCACAATACGGGCATGCGTTTGAGTCGTCGGTTTCTGACGCCGAACTCCGATCCTTCTACCTGTCTCAAACCCCACCCTCGCTGACTGTCACGATTTCAGACCCGCCACTGTGACGAACAATCCACTCGTTCGGACACGCAGCATCGCAACAGCGACCCGTCTGAATCACAGCGTAGGACAAGTGCGGGATTTTGAAGGGAAATTTATGGCGTATAAATCATCTGCGGGAGATGCGCTGCGGTGTGGGCGTGACGTGGTTATAGAGCGGTGTGCGAGTTTGGCTGATGTTGACACCGGCGTTGCGTTCGGCGGGCTACTGCAGCATTCCTGGGACCGAGTGCGAGGTCCCGGGAATCCGCTGGAGGAGCACCGATCAAACCCGACGCCCTTGCACCTCATCCAGATTCGCCTGCCAGTCCTTCTGCGCCGTGTTGGTGTGTTCGGGTATCGGCGCCTTGAGCAGCACAAAGTAGGCGACCGCCGAGAGCAACGCCACGATGGCGCTGACCGCAAAGGCCGTGGCGAAGGTGCCGGAATATTGCACGCTGAACCCGGTGACGATCGGCGCGATGGAGCCTGCGATGTAGCCGCCGAAATTCTGGATCGACCCCAGAGACGCCACGCGTTTGGTGTCGACCACGGTATTGACCACCATCCACGCCGTGGCGCTGGACAGGTTGATGCCGAACAGCGCCAGGCAGAGCAGGGCGACGCAACCGCTCAGGCCGGTAACGAAGGTCAATGGCAGGGTGAAGACCGCAGCGAACACCAGCCCGCCGATCACTGTGTATTTGCGGCTGTTGAGCACACCGACGCCGCGCTTGACCAGCCGATCGCAGATGCGTCCGGCGGCGATGGTGCCAATCGCGCCGAATACATAGGCGAACGACACCACCCAGGCGGTTTGATAAGGGTCAAGGCCGTGTTCGCGCTGGAAGTAGCCGGGCAGCCAGGTCAGGTGCAACCAGAGCATGTAGATGACGCCCATGAAACCGAGGAACGTGCCCCAGGTACTGCGGTGCTTGAACAGGTCCAGCCAGCCGGCGAAGAACGAAGCCTTTGGCGCAGCATCGGCCTGAACCACCTGAACGGCCGGTTCACGGCCCTCAACCGCCAGCTCCTTCAGGTACTGCGCGCGGCTTTTGTAGAACACCAGCCAGCACAGCGACAGGACGATGCCGAGCACGCCGGTGATGATGAACATCCCGCGCCAGCTGAAGTTGACCATGAACAGCGTCAGCAGCGGCGGCGCCAGGCACGGCCCGATGCAGGTCGCCGACCAGACGATACCCGTCGGGGTGCCGCGCTCGTGCTCTTCGAACCACTCGTTGAGGGTCTTGGCGGCCGATGGAAACATCGGTGCCTCGCCAATCCCCAGCAATACGCGCAGGGCGAAGAAGCCGCTGAAGCTGTTGACGAAGCCCGATGCCGTCTGCGCGAGGGACCACACCATCAGCGCGCCGCCCAAGGCGATCTTGCTGCCGAGCTTGTCGATGATCATGCCCATCGGCAACTGCGCAAAGGCATAAGCCAGCGAGAACGCCGACAACAGAATGCCCATTTCGGAGGGGCTGATGAGCATGTCTTTCTGAATCGTCGTGTTGGCGATGGACAGCGCGCTGCGGTCCAGATAATTGACGATCCCGAACAGCATCAGGAAGACGATGGTGATCGTCTGGTAGGTCTTTAGGGGTTTCATTGCGCACCTTTTTTATTGTTGTGGGGCTTAACGGCTTCGTTCGTGTAGGACCGGCTTCAGCCGGGAAGAGGCCGGTTTGGGCACCATCCATGTTGCGGTGTTACGCTGGAAAAGCTTCCCGGCTAAAGCCGGTCCCACTGACAGCCAGACAGCTTCCCGGCTAAGGCAGGTCCTACCAGGAAAACGCGGTGCAGCAGGCGACGCATTTCCCCTGTGGGACCGGCTTCAGCCGGGAAGGGGCCGGTTTGGGCACCATCCATGTTGCGGTGTGACGCTGGAAAAGCTTCCCGGCTAAAGCCGGTCCCACTGAAACCCAGACAGCTTCCCGGCTGAAGCCGGTCCTACCAAGGCAGCCTGTCCTGTCAGGTCACCGCACCGATGTGCCACGGCACAAATTCGTTTTGCCCATAACCGTGTTGTTCGCTTTTGCTGCGGGCGCCGGAGGCAATGTCCAGCATCATCTGGAACACGTACGCGCCGCGTTCTTCGATTGTCGTCGTGCCGTCGGCGATGCCCCCACAATTCACGTCCATGTCTTCCTGCCGAAATTCGAACACACGGTTATTCGTCGCCAGCTTGATCGACGGCGTCGGCGCGCAACCGTAGGCGGAACCGCGCCCGGTGGTGAAGGCAATGAGGTTGGCGCCGCCGGCCACTTGCCCCGTGGCAGAGACCGGGTCGTAGCCAGGGGTGTCCATGAACACCATGCCCTGGGCGCGGACGGCTTCGGCGTATTCATACACGCCCATCAGGTTGGTCGAGCCGGCCTTGGCCACCGCGCCCAGGGACTTCTCCAGAATGGTCGTCAGCCCGCCGGCCTTGTTCCCGGCAGACGGGTTGTTGTTCAGCTCGGCGTTCATGCGCTGGCAGTAGTCTTCCCACCAGTGAATGCGCTGAACGAGCTTTTCGCCGATGGCCTGACTGGCCGCCCGCCGCGTCAGCAAATGCTCGGCACCATAGATTTCCGGGGTCTCCGACAGAATCGCCGTGCCGCCCGCCGCCACCAGCCGATCCACCGCATTGCCCAGCGCCGGGTTGGCGGTGATGCCGGAGTAGCCGTCGGAGCCGCCGCATTGCAGGCCGACGATCAGGTGCCGGGCGCTGACGGTCTCGCGGGTGACCCGGTTGGCCTGGGGCAACAGCGATTGCACCTGGGCGATGCCGCTGGCGATGGTCTTCGACGTGCCGCCGGTGCCCTGAATGGTGAAGGCGCGCAGTTGGTCACTGGCTTTCAGGCCCTGACTGTCGAGCATGTCCTGAATCTGGTTGGTCTCGCAGCCCAGGCCCACCACCAGCACCGCCGCAAAGTTCGGGTGCACGGCGTAGCCCGCGAGGGTCCGGCGCAGCAGGTCGATGGCCTCGCCCTTGGAATCGATGGCGCAGCCCGAACCGTGGGTCAGCGCGACCACGCCGTCGATGTTTGGGTAGTCCGCGAGTGCCTCGGGGAAGATATCGCGGCGGAAACGGTCGGCGATGGCCCGGGCCACGGTGGCCGAGCAGTTCACCGAGGTGAGAATGCCAATGTAATTGCGCGTCGCGACACGGCCGTCGGCGCGCACGATGCCCTGAAAGAACGCTTCGGTTTTCGGCGTTTCGTGGGCATCGACGCCAAAGGCGTAGTCACGGGAGAAGTCGCCCATCTCGACGTTGTGCACATGCACATGCTGCCCGGCTTCGATGGGCTGTGAAGCGAAGCCGATGATCTGGCCGTAACGCCGCAGCGGCTGACCCTGCTCGACCCGAACCGCCGCGACCTTGTGCCCGGAAGAAATCGGCTGCGAGACGGTGACGTTTTCTTCGTCCAGGTGCGTGCCTTCGTTGAGCGCCTGGCGAGCGATCAGCACGTTATCGAGGGGATTCAGGCGGATGAACAGCGCGCTGCTGTCGAACGCAGGCGTTTTGGCGATGAGTTCCATGCGGCCTCTCATGACGGTGGCGGCCTGCATCAGCGGGGCGAGACGACGGCTTGCGTCGGAGATCGGCACCGTGGCTGGCCGGTTATTGTTATTCACGACCTCTCAAGCAGCGCCTCATAAACGCGGACGTTGCTGGCCGATTTTCAGCCACTCTATGAAGCCGGTGGGTAATTTCCCAATGAAAGGTTTCGATTGAGCGATAACGCGGGGTTATCGATTCGTCCGACCCTCTTCGACTTTAGAAACGTGAGCTCAGGAAAGCGAGCAGTGCCTTCACCGCTGCCGACATCGGCCGGGCTTTCGACGTCATCAGGCCAAGATTGGCCATGCTCAACGGCAACTCCACCGGCAGAATGGCGATCATGCCGTAGCGGGCGTAGTGCCGGGCGACGTCATTGGGTACCACGGCGATCATGTCCGAGGATTCCAGCATCGAGGTGGTCGCCAGAATCGAACGGGTTTCGATGATGTCCAGGGGCTCAATCAATTGCGCTGCCTGCAATGCGTTCTCAACCTGGCGCCGCATGGGGCTGCCGATGGGGTGAAGGATCCAGGTCAGCGGCGCCAGCTCCGTCAGGGTCAGGTTGCTGTGGTTCACCAGAGGGTGCTGCGGCCGGGCGATGATGCGCATGCATTCGCCTTGTTCGAACAGCTGAATATCGAGGCTCTGGCCGTCGAGCTGATCGGGCAGCCGCCCCAGCACCACATCGAAATCGCCGCGAATCAGTGCCGGTATCAATTCATCGCTGGTGCCGACTTCCAGGGCGATGCGCACTTTCGGGTGCGCGGCCTTGAACGCCAGCACGCCGCGGGTCAGCAGCGTCGGCACCGGGCCCATCACCGTGCCGATGCGCACCATCCCCGTGGACCCGCGTGCCAGCTCGGCCAGCTGCGCTTCGGCGTATTCGAACTCATGCAGCGCGCCCTGGGCGTAGCGAATCATCACCTCGCCGGACAGCGTCGGCTGCATGCCGCGCGGCAAGCGTTCGAAGAGTTGCACGCCGAGGCGCTCTTCCAGCTGTTGCAACAAGAGGCTGGCGGCGGGCTGGGTGGTGTGAATGGCGGCGGCAGCCTTGCGCAGATTGCCCAGTTCGCCCAACGCGTTGAGCAACGCGATCTGCCGGCTGGAGATTTTCAGCATCGGGAAAGGGCCAGGCAGATCGGGGGAGGGTGGTGAATCTGACATATCGGATTTGATATCGATGATTAGGATTTGGCGATTATGCCTGTATCGCAAACCGTCCTACAGTCGCATGTCCCTGTGGGAGTGACCGGGGTGGCGTTCCACCTTGCTCGTGAAGGCGTTTTACCTGCTACGAATTTGCCTGTTACGCCGCTTTCGCGAGCAAGCTCGCTCCCACCCCCGTCCATCTTGCTACCCATAACAAGAGTCCACCATGCAGATCACGTCCATTTCCGTCCGCGACATCCGCTTTCCCACCTCCCTGTCCCTCGACGGCTCCGACGCAATGAACAGCGCGCCGGACTATTCCGCTGCCTATGTCGTGCTGCACACCGATTCACCGGACGGGCTGGAAGGCCACGGCCTGACGTTCACCATCGGGCGGGGCAACGAGATCTGCGCGGCGGCGATTCATTCCCTGGCGCCCTGCGTGGTGGGGCTGAGCCTGGAATCGATCACTGCGGACATGGGCGCGTTCTGGCACACCATCACAGCCGGCGACAGCCAATTGCGCTGGTTGGGGCCGGAAAAAGGCGTGATCCATCTGGCCACCGCCGCGCTGGTCAATGCGGTATGGGACCTGTGGGCCAAGGTCGAGGGCAAGCCGGTCTGGAAGTTGCTGGCCGACATGACCCCTGAGCAGTTGGTCAAGTGCCTGGACTTCAGCTACGTCACCGACGCCATCACTCCCGAAGAAGCCATCGCGTTGCTCCGTCGCCAAGTGCCGGGCAAAGCGAAGCGCGAGGCGCAGATGCGGGAGGAGGGCTATCCGGGCTACACCACCGCGCCGGGCTGGCTGGGTTATTCGGAAGAGAAGATGCGCCGGCTGGCCCGCGAAGCCGTGGCCGAAGGCTGGACCCACATCAAGCAGAAGATCGGTGCGGACATCGAAGAAGACCTGCGCCGCGCCGCGATCCTGCGGGACGAACTGGGCTGGGAACGCACCCTGATGATGGACGCCAATCAGGTCTGGAGCGTCGAGCAGTCGATCAGCAACATGCGCCGTCTGGCGGCGTTCGAGCCCTGGTGGATCGAAGAACCGACCCACCCCGACGACATCCTCGGTCACGCGACGATCCGCCAGCGCATCGCGCCGATTGGCGTGGCCACCGGCGAGCATTGCCACAACCGGGTGATGTTCAAACAGATGTTCCAGGCCGGCGCGCTGGATTTCTGCCAGCTCGACGCGGCACGGCTGGGTGGGCTGAATGAGGTGCTGATCGTGTTGCTGATGGCCGCAAAGTTCGACATCCCGGTGTGCCCCCACGGGGGCGGGGTCGGGTTGTGCGAATACGTGCAGAACATCTCGCTGTTCGATTACATCGCCGTGTCCGGCTCCCTGGACAAACGCGTGCTGGAATACGTCGATCACCTGCACGAGCATTTCCTCGATCCGGTGGTCATCCGCCGCGGCCGCTACATGCCCCCGCAACGGCCGGGGTACAGCATCGAAATGCACGCCGAGACGCTGGAGCGCTATCAGTATCCCGATGGCGCAGTGTGGGTGGACCTGGCGAACCGATAATCCGACTGTAGGAGCGTGGCTTGTCCCGCGATCGGCGGGGAACTCGTCGTGGCCCGCCCAACGCGTTTTTCCAGACACAGCGCGTTGCCAGGATTTACGGGGACTGCGTCCCCGATCGCGGGGCAAGCCACGCTCCTACAGGTTATGCACGTTGCGGCAACAGGCAACCCCATGTCGCTGTGGACACGGGCCTTTACCCGGCATGACCGGTATGATCCGTCGCATCTACCCGACCACGGTGCGACATGAATTCCCCCGAGCCCGGCAATGCCAGCCCTCCCGGCACTCCTCCAGCAAGCGCCCCCGTCACGCCGCCCGGGCGTGATCGGCTGTCGGCTTCGCTGCTCGGCGGCGGCTGTGAGCCTGACCCGCGCTTCACCCTGGCCAACGAACGCACCTTTCTCGCCTGGATCCGGACGTCATTGGCGTTCTTGGCGGGCGGCATCGCGGTCGAAGCCTTCACCAGCGACGTGTTCAGCCCGGGCCTGCGTCGGGCTGTGGCCCTGTCGTTGCTGGTGCTGGCCTTGTTGGTGAGCGCCAGTGCCTGTGTGCGCTGGCTGAAAGTCGAACGGGCGATGCGTCAACGCAAGCCGCTGCCGTTGCCGGTGCTGGTGCCGATTCTGTCGTTGGGCGGCGCGTTGGTGGCGGCGGGGCTGATCGTCTTTCTGATTTACGGCGCGTCGTGAACCGGCGCGGTCATGCCGTGCCGTCGACGCTATTGCGCCACGACGATCCCGGTCTGCAGCCCGAACGCACACTGCTGGCCTGGCGCCGGACGCTGCTGACGTTGATCGGGGTGTGCATTCTGTTTTTGCGCTGGATTCCGCCGTTTGGGTGGGTGGCGCTGCTGCCGGTCATTTTTTCGTTGATGGCGGGCCTCCTGATCCAGATCGGCCTCAACGCGCGCTACCGCAAAAGCGCCCGGGGCATCACCCACGAGCGCATCCCGCCGCCATTACGTGAAGTGGCGGTGCTGGGTTGCACAGTGATGGTGTTGAGTCTGGTGGGGATTGTTGCGGTGGTGTCTGGCTGAATCAGGGAGTGAATCGAATGAATTCGTGTAAACGGTAAAGGGGACTGATTTATTTACAGCGCTTCACCGTAAATTAATCTTTCCCCGGTGGATCAAAACATTAGGACTCAGCAGGACCTGCCTCTTCCCGGCTGAAGCCGGTCCTACAATGCGGGGTGACTCAATACGCCGCCACCAGCCCATCCTTCCTCGGATCGGTCCCGCCCACATACCCATGGGCCGTGCGCTGGATGATCTGCGCGCCGCCGAAGGCAAACACGCCGCTGGGGTCTTCCACTTCCACGTCGTGGCCCTTGGCGCGCAGCGCTTCGATCACCTGCGGATCAAACGAGCGCTCCACCGCAACCTTCAGCCCGGACTCAATACGCCAGCGCGGCGCGTCGGCGGCGGCCTGGGGGTTCTGCTTGTAGCGCAGGATGCGCAGCATCATCTGCAAATGCCCCTGCGCCTGCATCGGCCCGCCCATCAGGCCGAAGGACATCAGCGGCGTGCCGTCGGCGTTCATCACAAAGCCCGGAATGATGGTGTGAAACGGCCGCTTGCCCGGTGCCACGGTGTTGACGTGATCCGCGTCCAGGGTAAAACCCGCCCCACGATTCTGCAGGCTGATGCCCGTGCCCGGCACCACCACACCGGAACCAAAACCCATGTAGTTCGACTGGATGAACGAGACCATCATGCCGCTCTCGTCCGCCGCCGACAGGTACACCGTGCCGCCGGCCTTGGGCGCACCGTGCAGCGGGTCTTGTGCCTGTTCGCCGACCAACGCCGCGCGGTCGCGCAGGTAGGCCGGGTCCAGCATGTGTTCAGCGGCGACGCGCATGTGGTCGTTGTCGGCGACGTGCTGGTTGAGATCGGCCAGCGCCAGCTTCATCGCTTCCAGCACCGGGTGCACGGTCTCGACGCTGTCCACCGGCTGCTCGCCCACCCCCAGCGCTTCGAGGATGCCCAGACCCGCCAGCGTGGCGATGCCCTGACCATTCGGCGGCAGCTCGTGGACCACGGCGCCGGCGTACGGCACCGACAAAGTATCGATCCAGTCCACCCGATGGTTCGCCAGATCCTCAAGGCTCATGACGCTGCCATTGGCGTTGGCGTGAGTGATCATCGCTTCGGCCAGCGCGCCGCGATAGAACGCCTCGCCCTTGGTGTCAGCAATCAGCTCCAGGGTGTTCGCGTGATCTTTCAGCGTGACTTTCTCCCCGGCCTTCGGCGCTTTGCCGCCTTGCAGGAAGCACTCGGCAAAGCCCGGCTGATCCTTCAACAGCCCGGCGCCACGCCGCCACAGTTCGGCAATGATCGGCGTCACCTGATAACCGTCCCGCGCATAGCCGATGGCCGGCGCAGCGAGGGTGGCGAAGGGCAGCTTGCCGTAGCGCTCGGACAACGCGACCCAGGCCGATACCGCGCCCGGCACCGTCACCGAGGCCCAGCCGCGCTGGGGCATTTCCTGCTGGCCGGCGAAGTGCTCCGGTGTCCAGGCGGTCGGCGAGCGGCCCGAGGCGTTCAGGCCCTGCAGCGTCTTGCCGTCCCAGACGATGGCGAAGGCGTCGCTGCCGATGCCGCAACCGGTTGGCTCGACCACCGTCAGTACCATGGCGGCGGCGATGGCGGCATCAACGGCGTTGCCGCCCTGACGCAGCATGTCCAGACCGGCCTGTGCGGCCAGCGGTTGCGAGCAGGCGACCATGTTGTTGCCCATCACCGGCGAGCGGGCGGACGCGTAGGGTTGGCTGTAATCCAGATCATCGAACATGCAGTCGTTCTCTTCTTGGCAGTTGATCGGTTATAGAGGCGCAGCTTCGGCGTATAAGCGCGAGCGCCGTCAGCTTTTCGGATCGAGGGCATCACGCAGCCCGTCACCCAGCAGGTTGAAACACAGCACCGTGATGTAGATCGCCACGCCGGGGGCGATGGACATCCACGGTGCCTGTTCCATGAAGTTTTTCGCGGTGTTGAGCATCGAGCCCCAGGACGGCGAGGGCGGTTGCTGGCCCAGGCCAAGGAACGACAGGCTCGCTTCCGCCAGAATCGCCGAAGCGATGGTCAGCGTCGCTTGCACCACCAGCGGCGAGAGCACGTTCGGCAGCACGTAGCGCAGGATGATCCAGCGGTCCGGCAGGCCGATGGCACGGGCGCCTTCCAGGTAATCTTCGTGACGGATCGCCAGCACCTGACCGCGGGTCAGGCGCGAGAAAATCGGCATCGCCGACAGCCCGATGGCAATCATCGCGTTGCTCAGGCTCGGGCCGAGAAACGCGCCCAGGGCAATCGCCAGCACCAGAAACGGACACGACAGCAGCGCTTCCATGATGCGTGAAATCACCGCGTCGAGCTTGCCGCCGAAGTAACCGGCCAACAGGCCCAGCGGCACGCCGATGACCATGGCAATCGCCACCGAAACCCCGCCGGCCAGCAACGAACTGCGCGCACCCCAGAGCAGGCGGGAGAACAGGTCGCGGCCCAGCTCGTCGGTGCCCAGCCAGTAGATCAGCGACGGCGCCTTGCGCACGGCAAGGAAGTTGGCCTTCAGCGGATCATGGGGCGCAATCCACGGCGCCAGCAGCGCGGCGAGAATGAAGATGACCAGCACCACCGCGCCAACCACCGCGCCCTTGTTGGCGAGGAATTTCTTCACGAACGGCGAGCGGGTGCGCGGTCGCAATGGTTCTCTCAACGGCGCCTGGGACGGCGTATTCAGCGGCGCCGAAGGATGGGTCGCAATCGAAGTCATCAGGCAGTCCTCAGACGCGGATTGATCAGGCGATAGAGCACGTCCGCCAGCAGATTGAGCAGCAGAAAGCCGATCGCGACGCACAGCACCACGCCCTGCACCACGGCGTAATCACGGTTGAACACGGCATCGACAATCATTTTGCCGAAGCCGGGAATGCTGAACACCTGCTCGGTCAGCACCGCACCGCCGAGCAATTCGCCGAACAGCAGCGTGGTGAGCGTGACGATGGGCATCAGCGCGTTGCGCAGGGCGTGCTTCAAGATCACCGTGCGCGGGAACAGACCTTTGGCCCGCGCGGTGCGCACGTAGTCGGCGCGCAGCACTTCGAGCATCGCGCTGCGGGTGTGGCGCATCAGCACGCCAGAGAGCCCGGCGCCCAGCACGAAGGCCGGCAGGATCAGGGTTTTCAGGTTCTGCCCGACGTCTTCACCCAGCGGCACAAAGCCCGAGGCCGGCAGGCACTGCAGCTTCACGGCGAAGATCACGATCAACAGAATTCCCAGCCAGAAGTGCGGAATCGAGATCCCCGACAGGGCAAACACATTGGCCGCGTAGTCCACCGACGTGCCCTTGCGCACCGCCGAGATCACCCCCGTCGGAATGCCGATCACCAGTGCGATGATCAGCGCCAGCACCGCCAGTTCGATGGTCACCGGCAGCTTTGAGGCCAGCAGCACGGTCACCGGTTGCTCAGTGCGCAACGAGGTGCCGAAGTCGCCCTGCAGGACATTGCCGACCCAGTGCACATACTGCAGCGGCAGCGGGTCGTTGAGCCGGTATTTCTCGCGCAGGTATTCCATCACCGCCGGGTCGCGCTCTTCACCCGCCATGGCCTGCACCGGATCACCGGGCAGCAGCTTTTGCAGGGTGAAGACAAACAGCGAAACCAGGATCAGCGTCGGAATGGCACTGAGCAGGCGTCGCAGGATGAATGTCAGCATGACGAATCCTCGCGGCCGAAGCGGTTGTCCACGGGCGCCGCTGTCATTTGAAAGCGACGTTGTTCAAGCGAATCAAACCATCGGGATTGGGCACGAAACCGGTGAGGTTGCTGCGCATGGCGATGATTCGTGGATCGAAGTACAGGTAGCTGGTCGGCACGTCTTCGGCGAGCAGGCGCAGGGCCTCGAAGTAGATGGCCTGACGCTGGGCCTGATCGTTCACGGTGCGCGCCTTGTTCAGCAGCTCGTCGAGTTTCGGGTCACAGAAATGCCCGTCGTTCTGGCCGCCCTTGCAGGTCACGAACTGGTGAATGTCGCCATCCGGATCAGGACGGCCCGACCAGGCGCTCATGCCGATCTGGAAGTTGCCGGCCTGTTGCTCGCTGAGCAGCGTGGCGTATTCGGTGGCGATCAGATTGACCTTGAAGCCAGCCTCTTCGGCCATCGCCTGAATGATCTGGCCGACCTGCTGGGCGATGGGGTTGTTGGCGACTTTCAGCTCCACGGCGAGGGGCGTCTTGACCCCGGCTTCCGCGAGCAGTTTTTTGCTGGCTTCGACGTCACGGGTCGGGAGCGGCAAGTCCTTGTCGTAATACGGGCTGTTTTTCGGGAACGGCTGGGCGCTCGGCGCGTACAGGCCTTCGAACACCACCTGATTGATCGCGTCACGGTCGATCGCCAGCTCGAAGGCTTTGCGCACGCGCTTGTCCTTGCCCATCGGGGTGTTGGCTTTGTCGCCGTTGTTGGTGTTGTACATCAGCTGCATGTAGCCCAGGCCCGGCGTGCTGAACACCTGCACGTGGCTGTCGGCCTTGGCGGTCTTCACGTCGGTGGGCGCGACGCGTTCGATGATGTCCAGGTCGCCGGAACGCAGGTTTGCCAGGCGCACCGAGGTGTCCGGAATCGGCAGGAAAATCACCTTGTCGAAGTGGTACGCCTGCTTGTTCCAGTAGTTGTCGAAGCGCTCCAGCACGATGCGGTCCTGCTGCACGCGCTGAACGAATTTGTAGGGCCCGGAACACACCGGCTTGGAGGCCACGTCGGTCGCCGAGGCCTTGGGTGCGAGCATCATCCCGGCGCGGTCGGACAGTTGCGAGATCAGCGTCGCGTCGGGCTGCTTGACTTTGATCGCCACGGTTTTCGCGTCGATCACCTCAACGCTTTCCACCGACGCCAGCTCACTCTTGCGCAGGGAGTCGGGCAGGGTGCGCGCACGGTCGAGGTTGAACTTCACGGCGGCGGCATCAAACACCTCGCCGTCGTGGAAGGTCACGCCGTCGCGCAGGGTCATGGTCAGCGTCTTGCCGTCCTCGCTCCAGTTCCAGGCGGTGGCCAGTTGCGGCGCGTAGGTCAGGTCCGGATTGACGTCCACCAGCTTGTCGCACAGCGCGGTGTAGACCAGACGCCCCGAGTAGGTACGCGAGCGGTGTGGGTCGAGCATGTCAGGGTCGTCCTGAATGCCGATGCGCAGGGTGGTTTCGGCGACAGCCGCATTCGCAGCGAGCAGCAACAACGTGGTTGTCATCAGGTGGGCGAACTTCATGGCTGACTCTCCAGAGAAAGGGCTTGGTGGCTTTTGAACAGATTCAGGCGCTGGCTGTAGGCGGCGCTGGGCGTCGGCACGATTAGCGAACCGGCGCCGGCGTTGGCGATTTCGCGCCAGTAATGGCAGGCGACCTGACGCCCCGGCTCGACGGTTTCGAACAGCGGCTTCACCTCGCGGCACAGCGTTTTGGCGTGGGGGCAGCGGGTGTGAAAGCGACAACCGGACGGCGGCTTGCTCGGGCTCGGCATGTCTCCGCCGAGCAGCGGGCGCGGGCGGCGCAGGTCTGGATGACTGACTGGCACGGCGGCCATCAGCGCCTGGGTGTAAGGGTGAAAGGGCGTTTCGAACAGCGCGTTGACCGGCGCCAGCTCAACGATCTCACCGAGGTACATCACCGCCACACGGTCGCTCATGTGGCGGATCACCGCGAGGCCGTGGGCGACGATCAGCAGGGTCAGGCCGAACTGGTGCTTGAGGTCTTCCAGCAGATTCACCACCTGGGCCTGCACCGAGACGTCCAGCGCCGACACCGGTTCGTCGCCGAGGATCAGCCGTGGTTCCGAGGCCAGCGCCCGGGCGATACCGATGCGCTGACGCTGACCACCGGAAAATTCGTGGGGAAAGCGGCTGCCGTGCTCCGGCGCCAGACCGACCGTGCGCAGCAGCTCAGCGACTTTGTCCTGACGCGCGCCGCGGCTGTCGTCGCGATGCAGCCAGATCGGCTCGCCGATGATCGATTCCACGCTCATGCGCGGGTTCAGCGAGGCGAACGGGTCCTGGAAAATGATCTGCAGATCGCGGCGTACCTGACGCAGCTTGTCGGCGGGCAGGTTGCCCAGGTTGCGGCCTTCATAAATGACGTCGCCAGCGGTGGGCGTGAGCAGGTTCAGCAGCACCCGGCCCAGGGTCGATTTACCCGAGCCGGACTCACCCACCAGCGCCAGGGTTTCGCCCCGGCGCACGGCCAGGGAAACCTCGTTGACCGCCTGCACGGGCGGCTTTTTGCGCTGGAACAAGCCGGCTTCGCTGTGAAAGTGTTTGCTCACCGCGATGCTTTCCAGAATCGGCTTTTCCAGTGCCGACTCAGCCGCCCCGTTGTTCACGATGTGTGGGCCTGACAGGCTCATGCGCTGACTCCCAGATGCTGTTCAAGTGGCACGCGAATGCAGGCGGCGAAATGCCCGGCGGAGACTTCCAGCAGCGGCGGACGGGCTTCCCGGCAGGCGGCGATGACGAATGGGCACCGGCTGGCAAAGCGGCAACCGCCGGGCATTTCAGCCGGGGTCGGCACACGGCCATTGATCGTTGCCAGACGCCCTTCGCGAGGGCCGACCGAGGGCATCGAGCCCATCAGGCCAATGGTGTAAGGGTGCTGCGGATCATCGAACAATGTCTTCACCGAACCGCTTTCGACGACGCGGCCGGCGTACATCACGATGACCTCATCGGCCACTTCGGCGACCACGCCGAGGTCGTGGGTGATGAGCATCATCGAGGTGCCGGTTTCCGCCTGCAGGCTGGCGACCAGCGAGAGAATCTGCGCCTGAATCGTCACGTCCAAGGCGGTGGTGGGTTCGTCGGCGATGATCAGCGCAGGGTCGTTGGCCAGTGCCATAGCGATCATCGCGCGCTGACGCATGCCGCCGGACAGCTCGTGGGGGTAAGCGTCGAGGCGTTGAAGGGCATCGGGCACGCGGACCTTTTCCAGCATTTCCAGCGCGCGCTGGCGGGCGGCGCTGGCTGACAGACCCTGATGGCGAATCACGCTCTCGGCAATCTGATCGCCGATGGTGAACACCGGATTGAGCGAGGTCATCGGCTCCTGAAAGATCATTGCCATGCGGTTTCCGCGCACGTCCAGCAGGCGCTCGTCGGACATACCGATCAAAGGTTCGCCCAGCAGATTCGAGGCGCTGGCCTGGACGGTGGCGGTGTCGGGCAGCAAGCCCATCAACGCCATGGACGTCACGCTTTTGCCGCAGCCGGACTCGCCGACGATGGCCAGGGTCTTGCCCGGCTGAATGGCGAACGACACGCCGTCGACGACATTGGCCGGGGCATCCTTGAAGCGCACGGTGAGGTCGCTGACGCTCAATACCGATGGGGTGTTCGCGGGTGAAGCACTCATACGCTGGCCTCGAGGTCTTGCTGGATGACGTGATCGAGCGCCTGTTGCAGCGCACGCAGGTGCCCGCGCATGGCGGTGGCGGCCTTGGCCGGATCGCGACTTTCGATGGCGCCGATGATGTCGTGGTGGTCGTGGCTGTAGGTGCTCAGGCGGTCGGTGTTGCGGGCGCGCTGGCGCAGGTCGCGCCAGGCCGGGTCAAGACGAATCGCGTCGAGCATTTCGAAGATATCGAGCATCAAGCGGTTGCCGGCGGCTTCGGCGATGCCTCGATGCAGCGCGCTGTCCCATAGCTCGATGCCTTCGGCGTCGGGTTCGCTGGCGTGTTGCTGATGGGTCGTGCGTTCGGCCAGCCGGCGCAGGATCGCCATCTGTTCGCCGCTGGCGCGCAGGGCGGCCAGTGACGCCAGCGCCGGTTCCAGATAGATGCGCGCTTCCATGACCTCGCTGAAATTGGTCCGGCTCGACAGCTTGGCAAAGCTCATGGCCGCGCTCGGCGGGGTAGGGCCGACGAAAGTGCCTTTGCCCTGCCGCCGCCAGATGTGCCCCTCGGCTTCGAGCACCGCCAGCGCGCGGCGAATGGCCCGGCGACTGACGCCGAAATCCACCGCCAGGTCGCGCTCGGTCGGCAACGGCCGTTGCGGGAAGGCCGCCTGCTGCGCGACCAGTTGGCGCAACGCGTCGAGGGCCATCTTTGACGAAGTGTCGTGGGTTGCGTCGGTGTCGATGCTGTCCATCTGCGTCTCTCGTCACGGGGGTGAACCGGAGGCCATGGGCTGCGTGAAGCAGGGACTGGCTGCAGAAGAGGAGTGCAATAGCGATGCCAATGAAAATTGGTTCACCCGCAAGGTCCGATGGCCGGCACAAGGGCAGGCGTGATCCCGCCGCTTCGGGCCAATCGGCAAAGGTTCGGAAGTCTGGTTCGCGAGGAGGAGCGGGATTGGTTCAGGCGGGAAGCGAACCAATTTCGGGGGAGGGTCCAGGCAGGGCGCCTGTTTATGGTTCGGGTGCGTTATTAGGGGGCGCTGATTGGGGTGATTCTGGCCGAAGCCAGAATCAGCGCTTTATCAATCCCACTGCGGCGCAAGGCTGGCCGGGCTGGTCAGGCGATGGCCGCGGTCCAGCTGGGCGATCTGCGCCATATCGTCCTCGCTGAGCGTAAGGTCGACGGCTTTCAGGTTGCTTTCCAGGTTCGCGCGTTTGGTCGACGACGGAATCACCGCGTAGCCCAGTTGCATGGCCCACGCCAGGGTCACTTGCGCAGGCGTCGCGTTGTGGCGCTGGGCGATCTGCTCGATCACCGGGTCTTTCAGCACTTCGCCGTAGGCCAGGGTCATGTAGGACGTAATCTTGATGCCGTGCTGTTGAGCGAAAGCAGCCACGGTACGGTTTTGCAGGTACGGGTGCAGTTCGATCTGGTTGGTGGCGATGTTCTCGGCACCGACCGCAGCGATGGCTTCACCCATCAGCGCCACGGTGAAGTTGGAAATCCCGATCTCGCGGGTCAGGCCTTGCTGCTTGGCTTCCAGCAGTGCGCCCATGAATTCGGCGACAGGCACCTGGCCCTTCGGCGACGGCCAATGGATCAGCGTCAGGTCGACGTGATCGGTTTTCAGCTTGGCCAGGCTTTCCTTAAGGCTCGGAATCAGCTTGTCGGCGGCGAAATTGTCAGTCCAGATCTTGGTGGTGATGTACAGCTCATCACGGGACACGCCGCTTTGCTCGATGGCCTGACCGACCTCGGCTTCATTGCCGTAGATCTGCGCGGTGTCGATGACGCGATAGCCCAGCTCCAGGCCGTTGCTGACCGAGTCGATGACGACCTGATCTTTCAGGCGGAAGGTGCCAAGGCCAAATGCGGGAACAGTCATGGGAAAACTCCAGAGTTCAAGGGGGAAGGGGATAAACGAAGCAGACGCCCAGTATCCCGCGCCGGCTGGCAGGGAAAAACCACAGCGCGGGCACGGGAGTTTTGACGGGGGATCATGAATGCCATGAAGTTTCGGGCAGCGCTTGATCGTGATCGTTCAACGGGATGTGATTTCGGACGGCCTGTGGCGGTCACTCCCACAGGGTTCTGCGACCGGCTCCAGATCAGACATGCCCATCGCGTTTTACGAAATGCTTGTGCATGTCCGCCGTCAGCGCTTCCACCCGTTCGGTCAGCACTTTGGTCATTTCGGTGAGCCGGGTGTTTTGTTCCAGCAGTTCCAGCATCTGTGCGGTGTTTTGCGCCGCTCGCGCCATGCGTTCTTCATTAGCCGTTGCCAACGCCTCGCGGTGGAGCGCGTCGGCATCGGCGCTGGCCTTGTCGCGGGCAGCCTGTCGTGTTTGCGCGAGGAGAATGAGCGGTGCGGCGTAGGCCGATTGCAGGCTGAACGCCAGATTGAGCAGGATGAACGGGTAGAGATCGAATGACACCAGCCCGCTCAGGTTGGCGCCGACCCACAGCACCACCAGAAACGTCTGGGCGCCGAGAAAGGTGGGCGTGCCGAAAAAGCGCGCAAACGCCTCGGCCTTGAGGGCGAAGGCATCGGTGCCAAAGGTCGGCGCCAGGTGGGCGTGGCGTTTGTGAAAGCGCAGATGATCTGCCGGCGCAGCGGCAGCGCTCGGTTCGGCGGGCGAGGGGACGGGCGTGGGCGTGGCAGTGGGCATGATGCTTTCCTGAGGACAGAAACACCTGCCCACTATAGGCCCGCGCTCATTGGCGTTGTACTGAACCTCTGCTGAACCGGCGCGTGTCCCGGTTGCGCCGCGTCAGTCCACCGGCTCGGGGTACAGCGGTTTGGAACGCTGCATGATGCTGGCGTAGTCGTAAACGTACTGGCGGCCAGCGTGACTGGTCATGCGCAGTCGGTCGATCAGTTGTCGCTCTTTCTTGTTCAGGTATCTCAACCCGTGGTGGTCACTGGACTTGAGGCGATCACGTTCATGGGCGTCAGGGAAAGTGATGACGTTCGTCATGAAATATCTCCTTGGTTAAATCCGTGTCCCCGGCTCCGTGTTCCGGGGTTCACCCTTTGTGGTGCGACTGCGCACCTTACCCACAAAAACTCGGACGCTACAACCCTGCAAATGATCAGTGGGTCACAGGATTTGCGTGATCTCGAACAATTGACGGCTGCCGTTCACCACCACCTCCACCTCATCGCCATCGAACTTGCCAAGCAGGCTTTGTCCCAGTGGCGAACGTGCGGTGATCACCGTAATCACCTGCTCTTCGACCGTGAGTTTCAGCCCCGCCGCGTCAGGCGCGAGAAACAACCGCTGTTGCGCGCCGTTGCCTGCCTGAAGGGCAATGAGGTCGCCGGTCTGAATGCCGCGCTGTTCATCGAAGGGCTTGAGCACGAGATGGCGGCAGAGGTTCAGCGACTGGCGGATTTCTTCCACACGCCGCGCCTGACCCGCCGCCAGATAGGACGCCTCCAGCCCGAGCGTGTCGTACTTGTTCTCGGCGATGTTCTCTTCGTGGGTCGCGGTTTCGTACGCCGTTTGCGCGGCACGCACGGCCACATCGAGGTCGACCTGCAGTTTCTCGACGATGCACTGCAGGACGGTTTGCTTGTTCACGGGCATGGCGTATTCGGTGGCATGGAATGGCTCGACAAAAAGGGATTCAACCGCAGAACTGATAGACGCTCGCACGGCTTTTCTCGCTGGGCGCGGTCTGGTTCTGCTGCATCCAGAACTGGCATTTCGGGCCGTTGAAGCTGCGTTGCCGCTCCGCCTGCTCAGCCTCCTGGGTCTGCCGCGTTTCGCTGTCGCGCAGAATCTGCCGGTACTGATCGAACATCGGGTTATCAGTTTCGGGTTTTGGTCTGGCCGCGGGCGGGGCAGTTATCTGCGCCGCGGCATTGTTCAGTGCCTGGGTCTGCTCGGCGGGGAGCAGTTTATAGATCAGCCACAGGCTTAGCAGGACAGCGAGAACCCCCAGCCAGATGCCGGCGGCAATCGACAGGATCAGCTTGAGCGGGCGCAGCGTGACGGACAGTTCGCGTGGGTTGACGTACATGACAGACTCCAGACTTGTATGCATGTGGCCAGCAGTGGCGGCGATTGTCGCACGACCGGGGCTGGCGATTCTGCGCCGCAATGACGGACAATCGGTTTTTTTGAACATCCTCAGGGAGCCCGGATGAAAGCCTCTTGGGATATTTTCTGTAGCGTTGTCGATAATTTCGGCGACGTCGGCGTGACCTTTCGCCTGGCCCGACAACTGGTCGCCGAACACGACCTGCAGGTTCGCCTCTGGATCGATGACCTGAATGCCTTCGCCCGGCTGTGCCCGGGTGCCGATCCCCTGGCTGATCAGCAAATGCAGGATGGCGTTATCGTCTGTCGCTGGCCAGCGGCATGGCCCAAGACCTGGCAGCCGTTGCAGCTGCCGCACGTCGTGGTCGAGGCCTTTGCCTGTCGCCTGCCACCGGACTACATCGACGCCATGCTCGGGGCAGAGAAACGGCCGCTGTGGTTCAACCTCGAGTACCTGAGTGCCGAAGACTGGGTGTCGGGCTGCCACGGCCTGCCGTCGATCCAGTCTTCGGGCCTGCGCAAGTACTTCTTTTTCCCCGGATTCACCGCGAAGACCGGCGGGTTGTTGCGTGAAGCCGGCTTGATCGAAAAGCGCCAGACGTTCCAGGCCAATCCCGCCGCACGACAATCCTTCCTCCAGCGCCTGAACATCGCGCCCCACGCCGATGCGCGGCTGATGTCACTGTTTGCCTACGAACACGCCGGGCTCGGGAGCTGGCTGGATTGCCTGGCCCAGGCTGATTGCACTACCCATTTGCTGGTGCCTGAGGGCCGCATTCTGGGCGACGTTCAGCGCTGGTTGGGCGTGGATGAATTGACGGCGGGCGCCGTGCATGCGCGCGATGCCCTGACCATTCAGGTGCTGCCGTTCGTGCATCAGCAAGACTACGATTCGCTGTTGTGGTGCTGTGATTTCAACGTGGTGCGCGGCGAGGACTCCTTCGTCCGCGCGCAATGGGCGGGGCGGCCGCTGATCTGGCACATCTATGAGCAGGATGACGACGCCCACTGGGCCAAGCTCGATGCGTTTCTGGAGCTGTATCGGGGGGGGTTGTCGGAGGCTGCAGGGCAGGCGCTGACCGAGGTCTGGCGCAGCTGGAATGGCGGAACAGCCATGACTCAGGGCTGGAATGCGCTGGAGCAGCACACCGATGAACTCGCCGCCCATGCCCGGCGCTGGTGTCTGGAACAGGCCTTGCAGGAGGATCTGACGACTGCGCTGGTAAGGTTTTACCAAAGTTGGATATGATACGCGGCCTTGTATTAAGCCCTGTACGAAAAGTGGCTTTTCGTACAGGGCTTAGAAAGATCTTTCATCCAAATTCGGATACTCGTAATGAAAACTGGCAAAGAGCTTAAACCCGGTACCGTGATCAAGCTGGAAAACGATCCTTGGCTGGTTCAGAAAGCTGAATTCACCAAGTCGGGCCGTAACAGCGCGATCATGAAAACCAAGCTGAAGAACCTGCTGACCGGCTACAAGACTGAAATCGTCTACAGCGCCGACGACAAGCTGGACGACGTGATCCTGGACCGTAAAGAAGCCACGCTGTCTTTCATCAGCGGCGACACTTACACGTTCATGGACACCACCGACTACACCATGTACGAGCTGAACGCCGAAGACATCGAAGCCGTTCTGCCATTCGTTGAAGAAGGCATGACCGACGTCTGCGAAGCGATCTTCTTTGAAGAGCGTCTGGTTTCCGTAGAGCTGCCGACCACCATCGTGCGCACCGTCGACTACACCGAAGGTTCGGCTCGTGGCGACACCTCGGGCAAGGTCATGAAGCCGGCCAAACTGGCCAACGGCACCGAGCTGCAGGTGGCTGACTTCATCGAAATCGGTGACAGGATCGAAATCGACACCCGCGAAGGCGGTTCCTACAAAGGCCGTGCCAAATAAGCACAGTTTTTGTAATGCCGGTGATGTAACGCCGGACACGAGAAAGCCCGACCCTCGAGTCGGGCTTTTTTGTGGCTGATAGGAAAGCGAGCTGCGAAACACGCTCACCTCGTAGGAGCAAATCCAAAGACAGCCGCAGCTGTACACGGGATCAGTGTCACCCACGGAATCAGTATGTGGCCAAGGCCTCAGGGATGATCTCCCACAGGGCCCCTTTTTGCTGCGCGACAGGGGGCGACTAAACGACAAAATCCAGCAATGCAAAACGGGCCGACCACTGCTGGTCGACCCGTTTTTATACTGCCTTTACTTCAGATGAAGCTTCAGCTCTTGCGAAGCCTGCAGCAGGGCCGAGCGCACTTCCGGGACCTGGCTGACCACGTTCAACAGCCCGTAATCGTGGATCATGCCGTTGTAGCGAACTGCCGTGACCGGCACACCGGCCTGGTCCAGCTTGCGGGCGTAGGCTTCACCTTCGTCGCGCAGCACGTCAGCCCCTGCGGTTTGCACCAGGGCAGGCGGCAGACCTTTCAGCTGCTCGGTCGTGGCCCGCAGCGGTGAGGCATAGATCTCGGCGCGCTGTTTCGTCTCGGTGGTGTAGTTGTCCCAGAACCACTTCATCATGTTGCGGGTGAGGAAGTGACCCTCGGCAAACTGATCGTAGGAACCGGTATCGAAGTTGGCGTCAGTTACCGGCCACAACAGCACCTGGTAACGGATGGCCGGCGTGCCTTTGTCTTTGGCCATCAGGCTGACAACCGTCGCCATGTTGCCGCCGACGCTGTTGCCCGCCACCGCCAGACGCTTGCCGTCGACGTTGATTTCCTTGCCATGCTCGGCGACCCATTTGGTCGCCGCATAGGCCTGGTTGATCGCCGTCGGGTAGTGGGCTTCAGGTGATGGGGTGTAGTTGACGAACACCGCCACTGCCCCCGAACCCTCGACCAGATCCCGCACCAGACGTTCGTGGGTCGGGTAATCGCCGAGCACCCAGCCGCCGCCGTGGAAATACATGAACACCGGCAAGGTGCCTTTGACGCCGGCCGGACGAACGATCGTCAGGCTGATGTCTTGGCCGTCCACCGAAATGGTCTTCTGGCTGACATCGGCCTTGGGCAGGGTCAACTTGACCCCGGCTTGGGCACCGGTCAGGACGGCGCGGGCATCTTTGGGCGAAAGCTGTTCGATCGGCTTGCCGCTTCCGGAATTCAGCGCGTCCAGAAACGCCTGCGTGTTGTGCTCGACGCCCGTATCGGTCGCAGCAAAAGCGTTGCCGATGGACAGTGCGAGGAGCGAGCCAGCCAGAATCTTGCCAAACGTGTTCATGTTCTTCTCCCGGTCAGACGAGGGTTGGAGGCGAGGCCTTACGACAGGTTTTTACACAGTCACGTGCAGACGAACGTCGACGTTGCCGCGTGTGGCGTTGGAGTAAGGGCAGACCTGGTGGGCTGCATCAACCAGCGCCTGGGCTTCGGCTTGTTCAAGGCCCGGCAGGCTGATGTGCAGGTCGATGTCCAGACCGAAACCTCCAGGGATCTGGCCGATGCCGACGTGGGCAGTGATCGACGCGTCAGCCGGGATGGTTTTCTTGCTCTGGCCGGCGACGAATTTCAGTGCGCCGATGAAGCAGGCCGAGTAGCCGGCAGCAAATAGTTGCTCTGGGTTGGTGGCTTCGCCGCCAGCGCCGCCCAGTTCTTTCGGGGTGGCCAGTTTGACGTCGAGAATTTTGTTGTCGGAAACAGCGCGGCCATCACGGCCACCGGTTGCGGTTGCGACTGCAGTGTAGAGCGCTTGCATGGTAATTCCTCACGTGCTGATGGGTTGGATGGTGATAACTGAATCAGGGTCTGCTTGGCGCTAAGGTTTTGTGCGCTAAGCAAGTGAGATGGAATGTACTGCGCCAATGTTTAGTGCGCAAGATAAATTTTCGAGATTTTTGAGGTGAGTCGATGAAGGGGTCTGATCAGAGGCTCTCGA
>LIDZ01000199.1_pt1 | contig 42357 bp, 42 predicted proteins | sample 644651 | NCBI WGS metagenome assembly LIDZ01 (sample SAMN03856242, study PRJNA289617) | food metagenome | isolation source: wine grapes on drying loft during traditional withering process | host: Vitis vinifera cv. Corvina | place: Italy: Gargagnago di S. Ambrogio di Valpolicella | collected 2014-01 | reverse complement strand
TAAAAATTGCTGGTTTACTTAAATGTACTTATATATTCTGTTCAATTTTCAAAGACCAATTTTTTTACAACTCTCGTTGTATTTTTTGTTTTATCTTGTCGCACTTAAGCGACTTCATTAGTATATCACTTGGTTTGAATCTTGTCAATAAGTATTTTAAGAATCTTTTAAACTCTTTTTCATAAAGGTTTTTATTGAATTCTTTAAAGTTATTTATATTCCTTAGTGACGTCTTTTATATTAACATGTAATTCTTATATGTTTATCTTATATATTACCATTTAACCAATTTAGAGCCATATATATACATTTATCTTCCTTATATTCCATATTGCTTATTATGACACGCTTGGTTAGTATTAATTTTTATTAGTTTTAATTATCCATAATAAATACTATATCCTAGTATTCAAAAATGTGAAATTAAAGCTCTAACATATGTGAATTACTGTTAGAGCCTTAGTTCCATAACTTTAATCAATGACTTCGATATTATTCTTCTACGTTATTGATTTCATTATTATCAGTGTTGTCTGTTACATCAATTATACTAGTATCATCTTCATCTAATTCTTTTTCTGGCTCATCACTCTTTAATATTTTAGCGATAGCAACGACTTTCTCATCGCCATTACTTCTCATTAATGTTACACCCATCGCTGATCTACTTGTAACTGATATATCAGATACATTAATTCTAATAGCTACCCCATTAGAATTTATAAGCATTAATTCATCATCAACTTTGCATATTGTAGCACCAGCAAGTTTTCCTGTCTTATCGCTAATTTTATAAGTTATTAACCCTACTCCACCTCTATTTTGTAGTTTATATGCAGTTATAGGGGTTCTTTTCCCATATCCATTTTCACTTATTACTAATAATTCTTCTCCATCAACAGCAATATCCATACATACGGCTATATCATCATTCTTTAAATTTATTGCTTTAACTCCAGATGCAGTTCTTCCCATAGATCTAACATTTTTTTCATTAAATTTGACAGCATAACCATTTTGAGTTATTACCATAATGTTAGCATCTCCATAGGTATTTTTAACTTTTAATAATTCATCTCCATCTTTTAATTTTATTGCAATTAATCCATTCTTTCTTAAGTTCTTAAATTCACTTAATGGAGTTTTCTTTACTATTCCATGCTTTGTTGCCATAAATAAAAATCCTTCTTTTTTATCATCTGTTACTGTCAATACTGTTTGGATTCTTTCATCAGGCTCTATGGCTATAAGATTTATTAAATTTGTACCTTTTGCTTGTCTTCCAGCATCATGAATTTCATAAGCTCTTAATTTATATACTCTTCCCTTATTAGTAAAGAATAACACATCTGAATGTGTTGATGTTATCATTATATGTTCAACAAAATCATCTTCTTTTGTTGACATAGCTTGAATACCTTTTCCACCTCTTCTTTGTGCTGAATAGGTATCTGCTGAAATCCTCTTTACATATCCCGAATTAGTTAATGTTATAACAACATCTTCTTCTTGTATTAAATCTTCTATATCAATTTCATTTAGAATCTTTTCAATATTGCTTCTTCTCTCATCTGAATATTTAGCCTTTATCTGCATAAGTTCATCTTTGATGACATCCAATAATTTTTCTTCACTACCTAAGATAGATTTCAGATATTCTACCTGTCTCATCAATTCATTATACTCGTCTTCGATCTTATCTCTTTCCAGACCAGTTAACCTTCTTAATCTCATCTCTAATATAGCTTGACATTGCTTTTCAGAAAAATCAAATCGTTCAATTAAGGTGTTCTTAGCTATCTCACTAGTCTTAGAATTCCTTATTATATTTATTACTTGATCTATATTATCTAATGCAATTTTTAGACCTTCTAAAATATGTGCTCTAGATTCGGCTTTATTTAAATCAAATACAGTTCTTCTTGTTATTACTTCTTTTTGGAATTCTATATAATATTCTAATATCTGTTTTAAAGTTAATACTTTGGGCTGATTCTTAACTAATGCCAACATAATAACTCCAAATGTATCCTGAAGCTTTGTATGCTTATATAGTAAATTTATTACTATACTAGGATTAGCATCCCGTTTCAGTTCTATTACAATTCTCATACCATCTCTATCTGATTCATCTCTCAAGTCAGATATTCCATTAATTTTTTTGTCTTTTACTAAATCCGCAATATTTTCTATGAGCTTTGCTTTATTTACTTGATATGGTATCTCAGTAACAATTATTTTATTTCTTCCATTTTCCTCTTCAATTTCAGCTTTTGCTCTAACAACTATTTTTCCTCTTCCAGTCTCATATGCTGCTCTGATTCCAGCCTTACCCATTATAGTAGCTCCAGTTGGAAAATCTGGCCCTTTAATTTTAGTCATCAGATCTAACACTGTAACATCAGGATTATCAATAAGCATTATAGTACCATCTATTATTTCACCTAAGTTATGTGGTGGAATATTAGTTGCCATTCCAACGGCAATTCCTGATGAACCATTAACTAAGAGATTTGGATATCTAGCTGGTAATACTACTGGTTCTTGTTCTTCTCCATCAAAATTAGGCATGAAATCTACTGTATTCTTGTTAATATCTCTTAACATTTCAACAGCAATTTTATTCATTTTTGATTCTGTATATCTCATTGCAGCGGCTCCATCACCATCTACAGAACCGAAATTACCATGACCATCAACTAACATATATCTCATTGAAAAATCTTGAGCCATTCTTACTAATGCATCATAAACAGAACTATCTCCATGTGGATGATACTTACCTAAAACATCTCCGACTATTCTTGCACATTTTCTATATCCCTTTTCTGGATATAAACCTAATTCTTGCATAGAAAAAAGTATTCTTCTATGTACTGGCTTTAATCCATCTCTTACATCTGGTAATGCACGACCAACTATAACACTCATTGCATAGTCTATATAGCACTTCTTCATCTCATTTTTAATATCTACCGATATGATTTTTCCTTCATTAAATTCCATGTATTTCACCTCATAATTTAGCTTTAAATATCTAAATTCACAACATTTTTAGCATTTTGTTCTATAAATTCTCTTCTTGGTTCAACTTTTTCGCCCATTAAAATTGTAAATATTTCATCAGCAAGCATTGCATCTTCGATATTTACTTTCAATAATATTCTATTCTCTGGATCCATTGTTGTTTCCCATAATTGATTTGCATTCATTTCACCAAGACCCTTGTATCTTTGTATATCAGTAGAATTATCTTTTCCACCAATTTCTTCTAATACCTTTTCTAGTTCCGCATCTGAATAAGTATATATTTCTTTTTTACCTTTGCTAACCTTAAATAATGGCGGTTGTGCAATATACACATGCCCATCTTCTATTAATTCTTTCATGTATCTATAAAAAAATGTTAACAATAATGTTCTTATGTGAGCACCATCAACATCGGCATCTGTCATAAGTATAATTCTATTGTATCTAAGTTTCTCAACATCAAAATCTTTTCCTATTCCTCCGCCAAATGCAGTAATCATATTTCTTATTGAATCTGAATTTAATATTCTATCTAATCTTTGTTTTTCAACGTTTAGTATTTTACCTCTTAATGGTAATATTGCCTGGAATTTCCTATTTCTTCCTTGTTTTGCAGATCCACCTGCTGAATCCCCTTCGACTATATAAATTTCACATTCTTTAGGATCTTTTGAAGAACAATCTGCTAATTTCCCAGGCAATGCAGATCTTTCTAATACTGATTTTCTTGTTAATTCTCTTGCTTTTTTAGCAGCATCTCTAGCTCTTGCGGCCATTAAAGCTTTATCCACTATTATTTTACCTATACTGGGATTTTCCTCCAGAAATGTACTTATATTTTCACCTATAACCGAATCTACAATACCTCTAACTTCACTATTTCCTAGCTTAGTCTTAGTTTGCCCTTCAAATTGTGGATCCTCCATCTTAATAGATATTACAGCTGTGAGGCCTTCTCTTATATCATCACCTGTAAAATTTTTATCATTTTCTTTTATATGCCCAAATCTTTTAGCATAATCATTGAATACTCTCGTTAATGCTGTCTTAAATCCAACTAAGTGAGTTCCACCTTCAATTGTATCTATATTATTTGCAAATGAAAAAATATTTTCAGTATAACCATCATTATACTGCAATGCTACTTCAACAGATACATTATCTCTCATACCTTCTATATACATTGGTTCTTGATGAAGAGATACCTTATTCCTATTTAAGTAACTGACAAATGATTTAATTCCACCTTCATAGTGAAAAATTTCTTCTTTTGTTGTTCTCTTATCTAATAGCTTTATATAAATACCCTTATTTAAAAAGGCTAACTCTCTTAATCTTTGCGCTAATATTTCGAAATCAAATAATATTTCCTCAAATATTTCTGAATCTGGTTTAAAATATACTTCTGTACCAGTTTCATCACTATCTCCTATTGTTTTAAGATCTTCAACTACCTTACCTCTTCTATACTCTTGTTGCCATATATGACCTTCCCTTTTCACGGTAACAGTACATTCTTCTGAAAGCGCATTAACTACAGATGCACCAACTCCATGTAATCCACCTGAAACCTTATATCCTCCGCCGCCAAATTTACCTCCAGCATGTAATATAGTCATTATGACTTCAACGCTAGATTTTCCTATTTTAGCATTTATTCCTACTGGAATACCTCTACCATTATCGCGTACTGTGATTGAGTTATCCTCGTTAATATAAACTTCTATTTTATTACAATAACCAGCCAATGCCTCATCAATACTATTATCAACTATTTCATAAACCAAATGATGAAGACCTCTTAGACTCGTACTTCCAATATACATACCGGGTCTTTTTCTTACTGCTTCTAATCCTTCAAGAACCTGTATCTGATTTTCATCATATTTTTCATTATTTTGTTCCAAATTAGAATCCTCCTAAACTTAATAAATATTAAAATTGGTAACCTACTAAAAATTAAGAACTATATTCTATATCTGTTCTTTTTGTTAATGTTGTTGATGATATTGGAGAAAGATATACCTTACTTTTATTATTAACTTCTGCTATTATAAAAGACTTTGGTTTTTCATCTGTAATTCTTTCCACAAATCCATCTTCTTCTGCTAATCGCAAAAATTGTATTGTATCAGAACTATAGACCGTATTTTGTAAATCGAATATTCCAATAATGTCTTTAATAGGAACTACAACATTTTCACCTAGATGCAAAAACACTAAATATTCCTCCTTCAATTTAAAATTTGTCCATCCGATACATTAAATATCTTAGATTTATTATCTAAATAATCTCTTAGATCCTCGATTCCAGTACATGTAATTATTGTCTGTATATTTTTAATTGAACTCAATATATATCTTTTTCTATTTATATCAAGTTCTGATAGAACATCATCTAATAATAAAACAGGATATTCTCCAGTAATTTCTTTAATAATTTTTAGAGATGAAAACTTCATAGTTAAAATCGCTGTTCTCTGCTGTCCTTGAGATCCGAATATCTTAGTATCCACATCATTTATAAATATATTGAAATCATCTCTATGTGGTCCTATTGAAGTCAAGCCTCTTTCTCTATCTCTCAAAATATTATCTTTCAATTTCTTGAGATAATTATTCTTAAAATCCCCTAAATTAACAGTACAATTATATCTAAATTCAATTTTTTCCTTACCAGATGTTATGTCTGTATGGATCATTTCTCCATAATAGTTTATCTTATCTATATATTCTAACCTTTTTGAGATAATATAATCAGCATATTCAATTAATTGTATATCATATACTTCTAAAACATCTTCATTAAATTTTTTACTTTTTAATAATATATTTCTTTCGTTTATGATTTTATTATATTGAACCAAATTAAAGTAATATTTTGAATTTATTTGAGATAATTCCATATCTAATAATCTTCTTCTTAGGCTAGGGGCTTCTTTTATGACCTTTAAGTCTTCTGGGGAAAATATAACCACGTTAAATGTTCCGAACAATTCACCTATTTTATTTATTTTAATATTATTTACTTTAATAGCTTTCTTCCCGTCTCTTAAAATATTTATATCAATCTTCTTATCGAGCCTATTTTTACCAACAAGTAAACTTATATAAGCATTATCTTTTTCCCACTTTATTAATTCTTTATCTTTTGAAGTCCTATGTGACTTCGCAAAAGCACCATAGTAAATTGATTCCAATATATTAGTTTTCCCCTGAGCATTATCACCTATGAACACATTAACATTTTTGCCCAATTCCATTTGTAATTTTTCATAATTTCTATAATTGACTAAAACTATATTTTTAATATACATAAAAAATACACCTATTACTAATTATATCATAATAATAAAATAACAGTTTATTTTATTATTTAATAAATATTTATATTATTTCAAACTCTGAATCATGGAAATTTATAATATCTCCAACTTTTAATTTTTTTCCTCTTTGAATACAAATTTCATTATTAACTTTTACTAATCCATCTTGTATATAAATTTTAGCTTCTGAGCCTGAACTGACAACAGCAGCCCATTTTAAGAAAGCATCTAATTTTATGATTTCAGTATTAATCTTTATTTTATTCATTTTATTGTATAAATATTCATTTAATATTTATCCTCCTATCTCATTAATCTTACTGGTAAAACCAAATATTTAGCATTTTCATTATTTTTTTCTTCAATTACGCATGGGCTTATACCTGATGTCATCTTCATAACGACATCATTATCTTCTACATTCTTCAATACATCCAACAAGTATCTTGAATTAAATGCAATTTGTATTCCTTCGCCTTGCAATTTTATCGAAACTTCTTCTCTGACTTTTCCCAATTGAGAATTAGATGTTATTATCAGATTATCTTGTTGAAAATCTAATTTTATTAAATTCGTATTTCCATCTTTGGCCATTAGAGATGCTCTTTCTATAGCATTTTGTAATTCTTGTCTATTAATATCAACAAATAACTTATGTTCTTGTGGTAATAATGAATTATAGTTTATAAACTTTCCTTCGAGTAATCTAGATATTATCTTTGTTTTCTCTAGATTAAATAATATATGATTATTAGTAAATGTTATTTCTACAATATCATTCACATCCTCCAATATTTTTGATACCTCATTAAAAATTTTTCCTGGAATAACTACTTCTACATCAATATCAGTATCTAAAAATTCACTTCTAATAGCTAATCTATATCCATCAAGAGCAACCAAATTTAAATTCTTATTCTTGACCTCAAACAATATACCTTGAAGAATGGGTCTAGTTTCATCTTGAGCAATTGCAAAAGATGTTCCCTTTATCATATTTTTTAAGATATCCTGATTTACTGATATCTTTAGATTTTCATTGATTGCAGGCAACTCGGGAAATTCCTTTGTATTCATATAAACTACATCAAATATAGATTTCTCACAAGTTATTTTTAGTAATTGATTTTCAACAGTCTCTATTTTTATAGTTGAATTAGGCAATTTTCTTATTATTTCTCCAAAGATTTTAGCATCAATAACTATACTTCCTTCTTCTATAATTATAGCATCAACTGATGTTTCAATACTAACATCTATGTCTGAACCTATAAGTGTTAATGATGATTTATTTGTATTTATATATATTCCCTCAAGTATCGGTATAGTCGATTTACCTGTTATGGCCTTTTGAGCTATTGATATAGCCTCTAATAGTTTTTGTTTTTCACATGTAAAAATCATTAAAAATCCTCCTTATTTATTAACAGGGATCCAAAGACAATAATAGAGATAGATAAATATTTTTATAGTAATAGTAGTAGTAGGGGCTGTGGATTTGTTAACAACAACTTCAACACAAGTAATATCAACACAATTATATAAAAAAATATTGTGGATAAGTCAGTAACAAATCGAGGAGTTATCCACACTTGCTAACTTATTATAAATATAAAAATATTATCAACAGGTTATTATGTACTTATTATATACATCTGTGGATTAATTTTGAGTTATCTTTTTAGTAAGGTCATTAACAGTATGTTGTAATGAATCATCAGTTTTTAGATTAGAAGATATTTTCTCATAAGCATGTATGACGGTAGTATGATCCCTTCCACCAAATTCTTCTCCAATTTTAGGTAATGACATATCTGTTAATTTTCTACTTAAATACATTGCAATTTGTCTTGGATAAGCGACATTTCTAGTTCTTCTTTGAGATGTTAGCTCTTCGACACGTAAATTAAAGTAACTAGAAACTATATCTTGTATTGAATCAATAGTCACATGTTTCCCTTGCTTTTTAGATATTATATCTTTTAATGCTTCTGTAGCTAGATCTACAGTTACTTCTCTATTAGTTAGTGAAGAATAAGCAATTATTCTTATTAAGGCTCCTTCAAGTTCTCTTATGTTAGATTTAATCTTAGTAGCAATATATCCCATAACCTCATTAGCTACATTTAAATTTTCAACATCAGCTTTCTTTTTTAATATAGCCATTCTAGTCTCAAAATCTGGGACTTGAATATCTGCGATTAGGCCCCATTCAAATCTAGAGCGTAATCTATCTTCTAGTGTCGGAATTTCTTTTGGTGGTCGATCTGATGATAATATAATCTGTTTATTAGCATCATGTAAGGCATTGAATGTATGGAAAAATTCTTCTTGGGTGCGCTCTTTACCAGCTATAAATTGTATATCATCTATAAGTAATATATCTACATTTCTATACTTATTTCTAAATTCCTCATTTTTATCATCCTTAATTGCATTAATTAATTCATTAGTGAATTTTTCAGAAGAAACATATACTACTTTAGCACTAGGGTTACTAGCTAAGATGTAATGACCTATAGCATGCATCAAGTGAGTTTTTCCAAGTCCAACTCCACCATATATAAATAAAGGATTATAGGCTTTTGCAGGTGATTCTGCGACAGCTAACGATGCAGCGTGAGCAAATCTATTACTATTGCCTATCACAAAAGATTTAAATGTATATTTAGGATTTAATATTGAAGACATTGCATCATTAACTACAATTGATTTTGATACCTTAGGAGTATTATTTTCATCGTTATCATAAGCATCTGACATTATAATGAATTCAATTGTATATAATTTTGAACATACTGCTTTTATAGAATTTACAACTAAATCTTTATATCGCTTATCTAAAATATCTTGAGTAAAGGAATTCGGAACGCTTATCTTTATAGTATCAGAAGAGATAGACATAGGTTCGCAGCTTTTAATCCAAGTATTAAAGCTAACTTCACTTAGCTCACTTTTTATAATATCTAGGGTTTTATCCCATAAATTTTTAAGATCGGCATCCATTCTTATTCCTCCAATATTTTAATAAAAAAAATTTTAAATTGTATTATGAACAGTTTATCAACAGAAATAGTAATATTTTTATATTATAGCCAAGTATGTATGCAAATATATCAACATGTTAATAAGTTATTATATATAATTGATGAATATAAACTTAATAACAATTTACCATAAAAGTTATAAACACGTACTTAACATAGTGTAAATAGATCATAGAGTATGTACTAATAATAAAAATAAACAAGTTATGCACAGACTTATCCACACATGTGGATAAGTCTTGACATTAAATAAGTTATTCACAACATAATACCTATGATAACATAAGTAAATATTGATATTCAATAAGTTATCCACAAAAAAATATATAAAAATATATTTATCAACAATTATTACCAACTTGACAGAAAATTATTATGTATATATAATAAATAAAGTAAAAATTAAAATTGTAAAGTATAGTTTTTACTACAAATAATCAATAATAAGGGGGTGCATGTGTAATGTTCATGACTTATCAACCTAAAAAGAGACAAAGAAAAAAAGAACATGGCTTCAGAAAGAGAATGAGCACTTCAGCAGGAAGAAACATTCTTAGAAAAAGAAGACAAAAAGGAAGAAAAAAACTAACAGCTTAAGGGCCGCATTAAGTGGCCTTTTTTCTGCAAAAGCAGGGAAAAAAGGAGTATAAAAATATCTATGATTTATAGATTAAAGAAAAATTTTGAATTTACTACTATATATAGAAGAGGAAAATCATTTGCGAATGATATTCTGGTTTTATATATATTAAAGAATAAAAGAAATAAAGATAAGAATTTTAATATTTATAATAAAATAGGTGTTTCTGTAAGTAAAAAAGTAGGCAATAGTGTTGTTAGAAGTAGATGCAAAAGATTAATAAGTGAAAGTTTTAGATTGAATTATGATCATATATTAACAGGATATGATTTTATTTTTATAGCAAGAAATCCTATAAAAGGTAAGAGTTACTTTGATGTAGAAAAAGCGATGAAGAATTTGATTAAAAAGGCAGGCTTATATAATTAATGAAGAAACTAATAATAGGTCTAATTAACTTTTATAGAAAGCATATTTCACCTAGAAGACCATCGATCTGTAGGTTTACTCCAACTTGTTCAAAATATGCGCTAGATGCAATCAATAAGTATGGATGTTTTAAAGGTAGCATGATGGCAGTCTACAGAATATTAAGATGTAATCCTTTTTGTAAAGGTGGGTACGATCCAGTAAAGTAAGGCGTAGGAGGTATATATTTTAATGTTTCAAAGTATAATTAATTTTATGACCAATATATTTAATTATTTCTATGCTTTTATGCGTGATACAATGGGAATAACAGATAAAGGATTAGCTTATGTTTTAGCAATATTTACATTTACATTAGTTATAAGAGTATTGATATTACCATTTAATATTAAAGCAGCAAAGTCAACACAAGGAATGCAAAAGATTCAACCAGAAGTTAAAAAAATTCAAGAAAAGTATAAAGATGATCCACAAAAAGTAAGTGCAGAAACTATGAAGCTATATAAAGAGAAGAATGTAAGTATGGTCGGAGGATGTCTCCCATCATTATTACCATTACCAATATTAATGGCTCTTTATTGGGTTTTCATGGGAATACAAGGAATAGATGGATCTTCGTTTCTATGGATCAAAGATTTAGGGGCTCCAGATAAGCTCTATATATTACCAGTTTTAGCGGCACTATCAACTTATATACCATCATATTTGATGGCTAAAGCTACACCTGCACAGCCAGGTGGAATGAATATGGGGACTATGAATTTAGTTATGGCTGGAATGATGGGATTTATGTCATTACAATTTAAATCTATATTAGTATTATATTGGATAATAGGTAATTTAATTCAAGGTATACAAACATACTTCTTAAATTACAGACCTGCAATGCAAGAGATTACTTACTTAAAAGAAAAGGAAAATCAATCAGAATCAGAAAAATTTGTTATGGCAGTTGAAGAACCTAAAAATTTAGCTAGCAAAAAGAGAAAAAAGAATAAATAGAAAAGTAATTTAAGTTTGCTTTTATATTAGGGGTGGTGAATTAACAGATGAAATCAATAGAAGTAGAAGGAAAAACTGTTGAAGAAGCCTTAAATAAAGCTTTAATTGAATTAGGTACAGATAAGAACATGGTAAATGTTGAGATTTTGAGTCATGGTTCAAAAGGTTTATTTAATGTTATAGGAGTTAAGCCAGCTAGGATTAGGGTTTCTAATAAATATGATTATATTGAAGAGGCAAAGAAATTTATAACAAATATACTTAATTGTATGGAAATAGACGCTGAAATAGATATTAAAGAAGAGAACGATATTCTTAAAATCAATTTATCAGGTAACAAGATGGGCGTAATAATTGGATATAGAGGAGAAACCTTAGATTCTATACAATATTTAGTTTCATTAGTAGTTAATAGGATACATGAACTTCCTCATAAAAAAGTTATACTAGATACTGAAGATTATAGGAACAAAAGAGAGGAGACTCTTAAAGGCGTTGCTATTAAGACAGCTAATAAGGTTAAGAAAACACGAAAAGTATTTAAGTTAGAACCAATGAATCCGTATGAGAGACGGATCATTCACTCTGCACTTCAAGAAAATGATTTTGTTAATACATATAGTGAAGGTGATGAGCCATTTAGAAGAGTAGTTGTTGAATTAAAAAAGATTTAGAGAAGAAAGCCTGAGGGCTTTCTTTTTAAATTTATAGATAAAAATTTATTTAATATAACTTTGACTAATTAAATTTTGTTATGTAAAATTGATATTAACTAAGAAAATGATTCTTTTTTTACTGAGGAGGAGAATAAATGAAAGAATTTGATACTATCTGCGCAATAGCTACGCCTATCGGAGAAGGCGGTGTTGCTATAATTAGAATTTCAGGAGAAAAAGCTTTAAATATTGCTAGCAATATTTTCGTAGCTAAAAATAGTTATGATGTTAAAAATATGCAAACATATACTATGAAGTACGGAAATGTCATAGATTTAGAAAATAAGGAAATAGTAGATGAAGTTATTTTAAGTTATATGAAAGCTCCAAACAGTTATACTAGAGAAGATGTGGTTGAAATTAGTTGTCATGGTGGATTTATGCCAACTAATAGTGTATTGAATCAAGTTATAAGATCCGGAGCGAGACTTTCAGAACCCGGAGAATTTACAAAAAGAGCTTTTTTGAATGGTAGAATAGATTTGAGTCAAGCAGAGGCAGTTATGGATATAATCATGTCAAAGACTGAATTATCGATGAAATCAGCGATATTACAAAGCAATGGAGCACTTTCAAGAGAAATATCAGAATTAAGGAGATATTTATTAAATGTATTAGCTTTAATTGAATACTCAGTTGATTTCACAGAAGATGATGAAGATATTATTGATGATAAGTTAATTTCTCAAATTAAAGATGGTATTGATAAAACAATTTTTAAAATAAATAACCTATTAGCAAATGCTAATGAAGGAAAGATTATAAGAGATGGTCTTAATGTAGTTATTGCAGGTAAACCAAATGTAGGTAAATCATCATTACTTAATGCATTAGTAAGAGAAAAAAGATCGATAGTAACAGATATTCCTGGTACAACTAGGGATGTAATCGAAGAATATATAAATCTTGATGGAATACCTATTAAAATAATAGATACTGCAGGAATAAGAGATACAGAGGATAAAATAGAAAAAATAGGCGTAGAAAAATCAAAAGAAAAGATCAGAGAGGCAGATTTAGTAATCTTGATGATTGATACATCTAGAGCTATAGATAATGAAGATAAAGATATAATTGATAAAATAAAAGATAAGAAATACATAATATTATTAAACAAGATAGATTTGGATATAAAAATATCAAAAGAGATATTAAACAATTTAAATAATACGATAGAGATATCAGCAAAAACTGGAGAAGGTATTGATAGTTTAAAAAAAGAGATTAAAAAATTGTTTTTTAATGGGGAAATAAATACTGAAAGCTTAATTATTTCCAATACAAGGCATAAGCAAGCACTATATAGAGCACTAGAAAACTGCGAGATAGCATTAAGTAAGATCAATATTAATGAATATCTTGATTTAATATCAATATATATAACGGCAGCTATGAAGGCCTTAGGTGAAATAACTGGAGATGAATTAGAAGAAGACCTGTTAAATAAAATATTTAGTGAATTTTGTGTAGGAAAGTAGGTATAAGCAATGGCAGTAAATTATGATGGTGGGGAATTTGATGTAATAATCGTTGGAGCTGGTCACGCGGGTTGTGAAGCTGCATTATCATCAGCAAGATTAGGACTCAATACTTTAGTATGTACAATAAATTTAGATTCAATAGCATTAATGCCCTGTAATCCTAATATAGGTGGTACTGCAAAAGGTCATTTAGTTAGAGAAATTGATGCACTTGGCGGAGAGATGGGTATTAATATTGATAATACATTTATTCAATCAAGAATGTTAAATACATCTAAGGGACCCGCAGTTCATTCATTAAGAGCTCAAGCAGATAAAAAAGATTACCAGCTTAGAATGAAAAGAATATTGGAAGAACAAGAGAATTTACAAATAAGGCAAATTGAAGTTACAGAACTTAAAGTTGAAGATGGAAAAATAACTGGTGTCGTTACTAGAAATGGTGCTATTTTCAAGTGTAAAGCAGTTGTACTTGCAACAGGTACATATCTAAAAGGAAAAATTATTATCGGAGAAGTGTCATATAGTGGGGGACCTAATGGATTATTCCCATCAGATGATTTATCTCAATCGTTATTAAACTTAGGAATTACATTAAGGCGGTTTAAAACAGGGACGCCAGCTAGAATAAATAGGAGATCTGTAGATTTATCAAAAATGATAGAACAAAATGGAGATCCTAAAATAGTGCCTTTCTCATTTATGAGTGAAAAATTAGAGAAAGAGCAGATACCATGTTACTTAACTTATACAAATGACGAAACACGTAAGATAATTAGAGATAATATAGATAGATCGCCAATTTATAATGGAAGTATAAAAGGGATCGGCCCTAGATATTGTCCATCTATAGAAGATAAGATAATGAGGTTTCCAGATAGACCTAGGCATCAGATCTTTATTGAGCCAGAGGGAACAAATACATTAGAAATGTATGTAGGTGGATTTTCATCATCACTCCCAGAAGAAGTTCAAATCAAGATGCTTAGAACTTTGCCTGGACTTGAGAATGTTGAAATGATGAGAACTGCATATGCAATCGAATATGATTCGATAGACCCTACTCAACTGAAGCCAACATTAGAATTTAAAGATATTGAAGGTTTATATGGAGCAGGTCAACTTAATGGAAGTTCAGGATATGAAGAAGCAGCAGCACAAGGAATAATTGCAGGATTAAATGCTGCATTGAAAGTTAAAAATGAAGAAGCATTAATATTAACTCGCTCTGATGCCTATATAGGGGTACTCATAGATGATTTAGTCACCAAGGGTACTAATGAACCTTATAGAATGATGACATCTAGAGCGGAGTATAGATTATTATTAAGGCAAGATAATGCTGACCTTAGATTAACTGAGATGGGGCATGAAATTGGATTGGTTACAGAAGAACGGTATAAGAAATTTTCAATAAGAAAGCAAAATATTGAAAATGAATTAAAAAGATTGAAAAATTTAAAAGTAACTAATAAGAAAGATGTAAATGAATTTTTACTTTCATTAAATTCAGCTGAATTAAGAAAACCTATTAGTTTTTATGAATTAATGCAAAGACCAGAATTGAATTATTTTGAATTATCACAATTAGATTCTGAAAGACCAGAATTACCCGATGATGTTGGTGAACAAATTAATATACTTACAAAATATGAAGGATATATTCAAAGTCAACTTGAACAAGTTGCACAATTTAAAAAATTTGAAAAGAAATTAGTACCTAAGGATATCAATTATAGTAATATCAAAGGATTAAGAACAGAGGCGGAGCAAAAATTGAATAATATTAAACCAATAAGCATAGGGCAAGCATCACGTATTTCAGGAGTATCTCCAGCAGATATTTCAGTGTTACTTATTTATCTTGAACATCAGTATAATAAATAATTTAATTATTAATGGAGGATTTATGGATTTTTATGATTTAATGTCTAGATCAGCAGATGATGTTGATTTACAATTTTCAAAAGAGAAATATGGAAAATTTATAATTTATATGCGGCTTCTTCAAGAATGGAATGAAAAGATAAATTTGACAACCATAATAAATGATGAAGAGGTGATTAAAAAACATTTTATAGATTCAATAAAAGCATTCAAGAGAAAAGAACTAAATAATGCTAATAACTTAATAGATGTGGGAACAGGGGCAGGATTTCCAGGATTACCAATTGCTATTATGAAAGAAGATATAAATGTTACATTATTGGATTCTTTAAATAAGAGAGTTAATTTTTTGAATACTGTTATCAATGCTCTAGGCTTATCTAATGTAACTACAATTCATTCAAGAGCAGAGGATGGAGCAAGAGACATCAAATTACGAGAAAAATTCGATATAGCAACATCAAGAGCAGTTGCTAATATGAGCGTATTATCTGAATTATGTCTACCATATGTAAAGATTGGTGGGAGTTTTATTGCATTAAAAGGTCCGTCAGTTGAGGAAGAAATTAATGAAAGTGAAAAAGCAATTAAAATTCTTGGTGGAAAATTAGTAGGCATTTGTGAAATTAATATTGAAGGTACTGAATTAAGGCATAATTTGGTTATCGTAAACAAAATAAAGAAATGCCCAATGGCATATCCAAGAAAAGCAGGATATATAAATAAAGATCCACTAAAATAGTGAGAAACTAATTATCTATAATAAAAGAATAAAATTATAAAGAAAAAATATAATTATGATAGAATAAATTAAAAGTGTTACAGTATTTAATAGGGGATGGGTTGTGAACATGAATAATGAAATAATAAAAATTAATATAAATAAGGTAATTCCAAATATTTATCAACCACGTAAATATTTTAATGAAGAAACAATTGAAGAATTATCACAATCAATCAAGCAATATGGAATAATTCAACCGCTTACAGTAAGAAAGATAGGTGACATTTTTGAATTAGTAGCAGGAGAAAGAAGACTTAGAGCTGCTAAATTAGCTAAATTAGAAACAGTTCCATGTAATATTATTGATATAACAGACTCTGAGTCGGCTCAGATAGCCTTATTAGAGAATCTACAACGAGAAGATTTAAATTATATTGATGAAGCAGAGGCTTATTATAATTTGATAAATGATCATAGTTTTACACAGGACGAGTTAGCAAAAAGAATGGGAAAAAAGCAATCTACAATCGCTAATAAATTAAGATTATTAAAATTAAGTTCTGATATTAGAGAAATATGTTTAAGAAATAAATTAACAGAAAGGCATGCAAGAGCATTACTTACTGTTCCAAATAAAGAATTGCAATTAAAAATAGTTGATAAGGTAATAAAAGATGTATTAAATGTGAAAAAAACAGAGGAGCTTATTAATAAGGAATTACTTAAATTAGCAGGACAAGAATTAAAGAATAATGGGAAAAAAAGTATAAAAAGTGTTATGCCTGCCAAATTATATGTAAATACAATTAGACAATTATTACAAAAATTTGATATACAAGCAGAATATGCATATAAAGATGAAAAAGAATTTATAGAGATAACAGTAAGAATATCTAAATTAAAAAAATAAAATTCAATAACGGTTCAAAATAATAAAAATTAAGGATGAATTATAATACAACCTTAATTTTTATTATTTATAAGACTATTTATTCTTAAATTTGAAATTATATAGCAAAAATTAATTTAGAAAATATATCTTTTATAATATAATTTACTAGTAACTATGTTTTTTAGAACATAATTCTTTTAATATCTTATAAAAAAATATATAATATTAATATGTAAAAGGGGGGACGCTCTTTTAGGGCTACATTATGAAAACAATTTGTATTTTCAATCAAAAAGGTGGAGTCGGAAAAACTACTACTAATATAAACTTATGTGCATATCTGGCAATGGAAGGCTATAGAGTTTTAACTATAGACATAGATCCTCAAGGGAATACAACAAGTGGACTAGGATTGGATAAAAATAATTTAGATTTATCTATTTATGATGTTTTAATTTCTGATACAACTATGAAAGAGTCAATAGTTAAAAGTGATTTAGTTCAAAATCTATTTATATCACCCTCTACTGTAGAACTGTCAGGAGCTGAGGTTGAGCTTATAAATAAAGATGGTAGAGAAAATATAATAAAAAATAAATTAAAAGCAGTTGAAAATGAATATGATTATGTATTCATAGATTGCCCACCATCTTTAGGAATATTGACAATAAATGCATTAACTTGTGCAGACTCAGTTCTCATTCCAATCCAATGCGAATTTTATGCATTAGAAGGTGTTGGTCAATTAATTAATACAATACAATTAGTAAAAAAATCACTTAATAAAAAATTAGAAATTGAAGGTGTTCTTATGACTATGTTTGATTATAGGACAAACCTTAGCAATGAAGTCTTAAAGGAAGTCCAAAAATATTTCAAAGATAAAGTTTATAGAACAACGATATCAAGAAATGTAAGATTAGCAGAAGCACCAAGTTTTGGATTGCCGATTATGCTATACGATGAGAAATGTAAGGGTGCAGAAGCTTATCGAAAATTAACTAAAGAATTTTTAAAGAGGCAGTAGGTGATAAAATGGTAAAAAAATTTACTCTAGGAAAAGGGTTAAGTGCTCTCATACCTGAAGAATCAAGAAACGTTATAGATAGAAATAATAAAATGACAATTTCGATAAATAAAATTAAAAGTGATGAAAAACAACCAAGAAAATCATTCGATCCTGAAAAAATAGCGGAGCTAGCAGAATCTATAAAGGCTCATGGTATAATTCAGCCATTAATTCTGAGGAAGTATATGGAGGACCAGTACATTATAGTAGCTGGAGAAAGACGATGGAGAGCTGCCAAAATGGCGGGATTGAAAGAAATACCTGTAGTCATAATGGAATTAAGTGATCGAGATATATTGGAAATTTCATTGATAGAAAATATCCAACGTCAAGATCTAAATCCAATTGAAGAAGCATTGGCATATAGAAAACTATTAAATGATTTTAAGATAACACAAGATGAACTAAGCAAGAGAATCGGTAAATCAAGAGTAACAATCACAAATACAATGAGATTGACAAATTTGGATGATAGAGTTCAACAATACATAATTGAGAGTATTATTACAGAAGGGCACGGGAGGGTACTTCTTGCTATTAGCGACAAACAAAAGCAGTATGAAGTAGCACAACAGGTAATTGATGAAAAACTGTCAGTTAGAGAATTAGAAAAATTGATAAAGAATATGAATGATGAAGATAGAAAAGAGAATTTAATTGAGCCAAGCAATAATTTAAATCCATATTATAAAGAAATAAAAAATCAGCTTCAAAATTATTTTGGAACCAAAGTAAATGTTTCAAATAAAAAGAATAAAGGAAAAATAGAAATTGAATATTATTCAGAGGAAGATTTGCAAAGAATATTAGATATCATGAATATCTAATGTTTCACGTGAAACAATTATGAAAGGACTGAAAAAAGAATTGAATGCACCGATTAATACAATAAATGAAATAATGCCATATATAATATGCGCAATGGTGATAATAATTATATTATTATTTATAATGGTAGTAGTTTTATTTAAAGCAGTGGGAAAAGTTGAAAATAGGTATAAAAAATTAATGAAGGGGACTAATGGTAATAATTTAGAAAAAATGCTATTAGAAAAATTAAAAGATATTGAAGAAGCTAAAGAAAACTCTGAAGAAGCATTGAAAGAATGCAAAAGATTAGAGATAAAAATGAAGGACTGTATTCAGAAAGTAGCTATTATGCGATATAAAGCTTTCGAAAATGTAGGAAGCGATTTGAGCTTTTCTATAGCAATGTTAGATGATAAAAATGATGGCATAATTTTAACAGGTATATATGGAAGGCAAGAAAGTACTATTTATGCTAAACCGATTGATGAAGGAATATCAAGATATGATCTTTCAGAAGAAGAACTATATGTTTTAAATGAAGCATCAAACAGATAATATTATCTAGAATATAATTTTTAATTTGATATCCTATTATTTTATAGTATAAATATAATAGAATTTAACCCAAAATGTTTCACGTGAAACATTTTTGACCGATTAGAGAAAATAATAAGCTAAGATACAATGTGTATTCTGCAGCATATAATCAAATAATCCATCCAATAGATTACTATTAGGTGGATTATTTGATTTGTTATTTATAAAATATAGTTATATTAATATTAATTAAATTTATGCGTTATGCTAGTTAAATTTAATATAAGGACTCTAACGAAATTTAATCATCCAAATTACAATTAAATTAAACAATATCAATAGTAAGGAGGACGATAGAATGTTAGAGACTACTTATTTAATTCTGAAAAAAGAATGGTTTAATTTCGTAAAAAAAGTATGAAGATTTATTCTATGATATTTGTGATGGGACAAAAATTAATAGAACTAAAAAAATATCTATAAAACCAAAATGTTTTTATAATTTGCCAATATTTAAATATGATTATATTAGAATTATTGACAGTATAGTATGACTATTTCAGTATATAAGTTCGGAAGAGCTTACTTTAGCATTAGCAAGCTCTTCAAAGATATAGTAACTTACGTATAGTATGCTTCTAAAAAGAAAATTATTTTGGACTAAACATCTTACATTAGTTACTATAAATGGCTTTATTGCAAGTATAACCTTTATGTTGACATCTACAAATATTGACCATAGAGATGCAGTTTTTGATCTTATTGAACCGAATAATCATATAAAAATCAGTACAGACAAAAGCAAAGCTATATTAGTAATGATTAAAAAAGTTTATTAGCTACGAGAAAAAATTTCATAATCTCACTGAAACGTAAAAATAGTAAACTCAAATTTGATCAACAGCTTCACAACTGTTTATCAAAGGCATGAGCAGAAGTTGAAACCATTATTTCTCAGCTAGCAGGATAGTTTGATATAAATAGAGTTCTTGAAAAATATAAACAGGAATTAATGATTAGAATTATTATTCAAGGATACTTTGAATAATGCATTTACAATTATTGTAAATGCATTATTAAGAATTAGCACAATGCGTTAAATCATTTGAATTTAATATGTATGATGATTGATAAAATAATTATAGTACATTTTTAATTTTATAAGAGCATAATTATCTTAATACAAAGAATATTGCAATAAAAACATGTGAAACAAGTATATAAATTTTGATTTAAGTATTATTATAGTTATAAAAGTCTTAATATTTTATACTCAATATATTTTCAGAAGTAGGATGCGTTTTATCTAAGCTCTTCAAAATAAAATAATATATCCCTTTGGAGATAGAGTCTGCTAAATTCATTACAGTATTTAATCTAGTATTTTGTAAAACTAAAAATTCAAAACTCCCAGATATGTTCACAATACCAGTTATACTCATTTCCCCAATTGCAGGAAGCTGTTTATTTACTGCTGAGCCAGGCATTAAAGGCTTTTTCTGTATGAATATTTTGCCTATATTATTCAAAGAACCTAAACATGAATCAATAGCAATTATATATGGATTCTTAAAGATAAGATTTATTTCATCTAACCTACTCACTATATTCTTTGCATGTATCGGAGTTTCAAGTGTTCCATAAATATAAATATTATTTTTAGAAAAATATTTCAATTTATGTCCTACTAAGGGACCAAGGGAATCTCCAGTAGATCTATCACTACCAATACAAATAAATATAATGGGTCGATTCTCATTAAGTATTGGTTGTAGCTCATATAGTAAATAATCTTTTATTTTAATATAAGCAGTAAGTGAGGATGAATCAATAGAAAAACTTTTACACATAAATAAGACCTCCTTTATTAGATTTATCTCCAATAAAAGAGGTTTTATTCATTATTTTAAATAATAATTTAATAGATGAAATATGAATATTAGTCCATAATAAATCTTTAATACATATAAGAATCATTATATTAGCTTTTACAATCTTATATATAAAGCAAGATATCTCTATACCTTAAGAAAAATTAGCAATGGAAAACTATTATCATAACATGTAATAGACTATGTATATATTGGATTAATACTGTAGCAATATTGATAAAAATTATATTATTAGGAGTAGATATGCAAAAAAAAATTACAAATGATTTCTTTTGCACCAGTATAGTATCGATTAATTACAAAGAAGTCACTATAATATCAAAGAGTTCATTTATATATATTAGTATAAATGAATTATTTTGATGAATAAACTTCTACTATTCATCTCTAAAAAATAAATTTATATAGACCTAAGATAATAAATATTATACCCAATGCAAAAAGGAAATAATCTAATAGTTGTGTTGCATTATTTGTATAATTGGGATTTAAATTTTTAAACCCCCTGCTAACTAAAATGTTAAGAAAGCAAAACCAAGTTATGCTACCTATTATCATTGAAGAAATTGAAAATATGAAAAACATTCTTCCATGATGTCTCCAAACATTAAATACAGTCCCGCTAAGTGCAATCCATAACGATGGAGTGGTCGGATTTAAAAATGTTATTAAAAATCCAGTTAAAAATCCATTTGAAGTATTTCTATTAATAGATTTTTCTAACTGTAGAATTGAACTTTTAGATTTGAATGACATTTTAGTGGAAAAAACCAAAACTATTCCAGAGAAAACCCAAAATAGGCTGTAGAATTTAGGGTTTTTAGTGAATATAGTAAGTAGTCCTAGGTTTATAATTATTATATAGACAATATCAGCAGACACAGCACCTAGGGATACTTTGAATCCTTCTCTAAATCCTTTTGATATTGAACGACTAACAGATTCAAGACCAGAAGGACCTAAAGGAATAGAAGCTACAAAGCCTGTAAAGAAACCTATTAATATAGCCTTAAATATAATAAATACAGAAAACATAGTATTCTCCTTTTAATCGCATTTATATACTATTATAAAATAAAAAAAAGTTTTTTTCACTAAATTTAAGAAGTTTTTAATTATAAATATATTCTTATCTTTATAAAATGAAAGAAGTATATATAATATACATTATATAATAGTATTCAAAAATATATATCATGCAATGTAGATAGAAAAGAAAGTGAAAAAATTAAATTTAAAGATAATATTAAGAATATCTGTAAAATGTTGTAGAATATATTTAAAAATACATAGAAAAGAGAAGTAGATATTCTAACAAATAATTACATAGCGGAATATAAAGATGTATAGTTTAGAGTGGATAAAAGATATACTTTACCTAAAAAATAGAAAGGAGAATTAGATGGGTGTTAATACTTATTTAATGAAAACAACAATGGAAGATAACCAACTACATATAGGAAACTTCATCAGTATAAGTTTAGATAAAGTTGAATCGTTTTTTAATAAGGGACTAAAAATAATTTTCATAATAATTGCAATGTATTTTTCTATAAAAATAGGAAAACATCTAATAAAAAAGTTTGTGGGAAGAAAAGTATTGAGTAATGCTAAGCTTTCATTAGATTCGCAAATGGCAGAAACCTTAGGAACGCTATTAAAAAGTATTTTGAAATATTCAGTATACATTGTAGGGATTTCGATAATCGTATCAATTATATTTGGAGGAATAGCATTTACGTTTTCAGAAGATAATCAACTACATATAGGAAAGTTCATTAGTATAAGTTTAGATCAAGTTGAATCGGTTTTTAATAAAGGACTAAAAGTAATTTTCATGATAATTGCAATGTATTTTTCAATAAAGATAGGGAAGCATCTTATAAAAAAATTTGTAGAAAGGCAAAGCCTGAGTAATGCGAGACTTTCATTAGATTCGCAAAGAGCAGAAACCTTGGGAGAGGTACTAAAAAGTATTTTGAAATATTCAGTATACTTTTTAGGGATTCCTATAATAGTATCAATTTTGTTTGGAGGAATAGGATTTACCTTTGCAAGTATAGGTGGAATAGCACTTGGACTTGGTGCACAAAGCTTGATAAAGGATTTAATTAATGGATTCTTTATATTATTTGAAAATCAATTTGGAGTTGGAGATCATGTGACTTTAGGAAATTTCACTGGAATTGTAAAAAGTATAGGCATTAGAATTACTGAGATTAAAGATTTTACTGGGGATATACATTCTATACCCAATGGATCTATAATTGGAGTAACTAACCATTCGAGAAATGATATTAGATTTATAGTAGATATAAATATCTCTTGTGAAGAAGATGTTGAAAATACAATGGAAGTTATTAAATGGGCTTGTGAGGAATTTAAAAGCAAAAATGAAGAGTATGTAAATGAATCTATAGAAATTTGGGGAATTACAGAATTAGGAATAGCAAGTGTTACAATAAGAGTATCCGGTAAAGCAAAACCACTTACTCAGTGGAAGATGGAAAATGAACTCAGGAAAACAATAAAACTAGCATTAGATAAAAACAAAATAGAGAGTCCTATGAAATATGAATTAGTTAATGAAAACATAGAAGAGAGTGATGATAAATGATAGAAAATTTCAATCTTGGTGATATAGTAGAGATGAAAAAGCAACATCCATGCGGTTCAAATCAATTTGAAATAATAAGAGTAGGAGCAGATATAAAAATAAAATGTACTGGCTGTGGAAGGATAGTAATGATTACTAGAGGCAAGTTTAAAAAGGAAGTAAAAAAAATAGTAGTTAATGCAGAAGATTAGATAAAATACTTGAATTATTTTTTATTAAATGATATAATCATAAATTGTAATCCCTGCTGTGCAAAGCATAGCCGTTAGTCCGAGGGGAGGAGGTGAAATTGATGAGAAAATACGAAACTATATTTATATTAAACCCATCATTCGATGAAGAAACTGTTAAAGTTAACATTGAAAAGTTTAAGGGTGTTATAGAAAATGGTGGAGGAACAGTAGATAATGTTGATTTCTGGGGTAAGAGAAAACTTGCTTATGAAATCGCAAAAGTTAGTGAAGGTTATTATACTTTATTTAGCTTTACTGCTAGCCCTGAATTACCAAAAGAGTTAGATAGAATATTCAGAATCACAGATGGTGTTATAAGACATATCATTGTAAATGAACAAGTATAAGGTGGCGTTGTAAATGAATAAAGTAGTTCTAATTGGAAGATTAACAAAGGATCCAGAACTAAGATTTACTCCAGGAAGTGGAGCAGCAGTAACAACCTTAACATTAGCAATCGATAAATATAATACTAAAACTGGTCAGAAGGAAGCAGATTTTGTACCTGTAGTAGTATGGGGCAAACAAGCTGAAAGTACTGCTAATTACATGAGTAAGGGTAGCCAAGTGGCTATCAGTGGTAGAATTCAGACCAGAAATTATGATGCTAAAGATGGAACTAAGAGATATGTTACTGAAGTTGTAGCAGATCAATTTGGTGGAGTTGAATTCCTAGGAACTAAAGGAAGCAATTCATCATCAGGAAATAGTGTTAATAATAAAAATGAATATTCAGCACCAGCAAATGATGCATTTGGCGGTGGAAACTTTGAAGAGGATATAACTCCAGTAGATGATGGAGATATGCCTTTCTAAAATTAAGGTAAGGAGGGAATAGAATGAGCAGAGAAGAAAGTAGCAATAGTAGAAGACCAAGTACAGGCGGTAGAATGAGAAGAACTAGAAAAAAAGTTTGTGCTTTTTGTAGTGATAAAGCTGAATTTATAGATTATAAAGATATAAATAAGCTTAGAAAATATGTTACAGAAAGAGGAAAAATTCTTCCAAGAAGAATTTCTGGAGCTTGTGCTAAACATCAAAGAGAATTAACGTCTTCAATTAAGAGAGCAAGAAATATAGCATTATTACCATTTACAACTGAATAAAGGTAATAATTATTATCCCCCCTGAGAAATTAGGGGGTTTTTAATATAAAAAAATATAAATATTGAATACATCTCTCAAAAATATATGGGAAATATAGTAAAAAAGTACCATAAAATCTTGCAATACTTATGAAAAAAAATTAAAATAAGAATACAAGGGTTTTTAGAGAGAGGGTGATATGATTATGAGAAAAGATAATTTTAATATAATGGGTAACATTAAAATTATAGAAGATTTAAAGGCACAACTTCTCTGCGTAATAGGAGAGTTTTTTAAGCTTTTAACGAAAGGGAATAATGTAGCACATAATTCTATATTAGACTGTATTTCAAGTGCTATAATTATATTGTATATATTAGGTGAAAAATTGGGGTATTCATTTGTGGATATAGATCATGTCATGAAATCAAAATTAGATTTAGGAATAAGGGCTGAGGATCAAATAGAAAAAGAAGATAAAAACTTAAGTAAATTAAAACGCTATATTAATAATAGAAGAGATTAAATATATCTTAGGAGGCTTTTTATGAATTGGATAACTATGCTTAAACGTTTGCTTAAGCCTGGATTATTAATTGTAATTTTAATAATATTATTCTTATATAATCATACAGGAATAGGTCTAATTATTATTGTAGTCTATTTGATATATAATTTTTATCAAATGAATTATTATTGGAAAAAAGAAAATGATGTGGATGAATTTATAAAAAGAATAAATAAGGGAATATCAGAAAATGCATTGAAATTTATTTATCCATTGGCTTTGATAAAGGAAGACGGAGAATTGGTATGGTATAATAATTTATTTAATACATTGAAACCTAATGAAGAAGATTCAGAAAAAAATATTTTAAGTATAACTAGAGGATTAAATCTAGATAATATCTTAAAACATGAAGATAATGTACATCAAAGATTAAATATTAATAACAAATTATATGATGTATATGCAACTTTAATCGAAATAAAAAGTAAGAAGTACTTATACTTACTATCTTTTAATGACATAACAAAACTTATAGATTATGAAACTACTCAGGAGAGTATAATGCTAATAGAAGTAGATAATTTTACTGAGGCATTAGATAAAACTGATGAAAGCAATAGGCCTCTTTTAGTTGCTGAAATAGAAAGAACTATAAATTCGTATGCTAATAATTTAAAAGCAATGATTAGAAAGTATGATACTAATAAATATGTATTATCTATTCAAGATAAATATATTGAAGATGAAATAAAACAAAAGTTTAATATAATAGAAGTAATTTCAAAAATTGATAAAGGTAATTCTCTTGAAGTCACATTGAGCATAGGCATAGGAAAAGGTGGAATGTCTCCATTGGAGAATTATAATAATGCTAATATAGCAAAAGAGCTAGCATTAGGTAGAGGTGGAGATCAAGTTAGTATCAAAACTAATAAGGATATAAAATTCTTCGGTGGAAGCTCTAAGGAAATAGAAAAAAGAACTAAGGTAAAAGCAAGAGTTATAGCTAGGGCTTTAGGGGAATTAATTTATGAAAGTAGTAAGGTATATATTATAGGGCACAAGAATCCAGATATGGATTGCTTCGGATCAGCTGTTGGATTAGCTAGTGTCGTTAAGCAATTAGGCAGGAATTGCAACATAATATTAGATAATGATACTAATGCAATTGAATATTATTTAAATAGATTAAATAAAGAGGCCAAATATGATGATTTATTTATATCTATAGAAGAGGCAAAGAATGACTTAGATAGTCAAACATTAGTTATTATCGTAGATGTTCATAATAAAAGCTATATTGCTGATTTACAATTAGTAGAGAAAGCACAAAGAAAGGTTATAATAGATCATCATAGAAGAAGCCCCGATATGATAGAACATGACATATTAAATTATATTGAAGTATATGCATCATCCACATCTGAAATGGTTACAGAAATTATTCAATATATGGTTGATAAGCCGAATCTAACAAGGACAGAAGCAGAAGGATTACTTGCAGGCATTTTCATGGATACTAAAGGTTTCTCATTTAAAACAGGGGTTAGAACATTTGATGCGGCATCATTTTTGAAATCTTTAGGTGCAGATCCAATTGAAATAAAAAAAATGTTCACAGATGATTTAGAAGATTATTTGCTTATTGCAGAAACAATAAAATCAGCAGATGTAAATAATAGGACTGCTATTGCAATAACACCTAAAAACATAGATACTGTAATTATAGCAAAAGCTGCTGATGAGTTATTAAATATATCAGGAATATCTGTAAGTTTTGTTTTAGGAGAGATAAATAATGATATATATATTAGTGGAAGATCTGTTGGGGATATTAATGTTCAAGTGGTTTTAGAAGCATTAGGTGGAGGCGGACATATGAACATTGCTGGAGTTAAGGTATCAAATAGGACACTTGAGGATGTACTTTGTGAATTAAAAGAGTCGATGAAAAAATATTTAAGGATAGGTGAATAGATATGAAGATTATTTTATTACAAGATATTAAGAATGTAGGCAAAAAAGGCGATGTTATTCAAGCATCAGATGGATATGCAAGAAATTTTTTATTTCCTAGGAAATTGGCACAAGAAGCTAGTGATTCAAATATGCATATTTTAAATAATAAAAAAGAGAATGAGAGAAAAGAAAAACTAGAGAAACTTGAAGCGGCACAAAGACTCGCAGCAGAGCTAAAGGGGAAAGAGATAATAATAAAAGCTAAAGCAGGAGAAAGTGGAAAGTTATTTGGAGCTATTACAAGCAAGGATGTTGCGGAGTTAATTAAAGAGAAATATAAAATTGAAATAGATAAAAAGAAAATAGTCATGGATACAATAAAATTAGCAGGTGGGTATGAAATAGATGTTAAGTTATACCCAGAAGTTAGTACTAAAATGAAGGTGATTATTGTTCCGCAATAATTAAGGAGGATTAATTTTGAATTCATATGATGATACAAGGGTACTACAGGATATTATTTCAGGATCTTTACCGTTAGACTCACAAATAGAAGCATTATTTTCTATAACTAAAAATGTTCTTGATAAAGGTGCATTTAGGGCCAGAACAGTTAGATTTAAATTGGATAAATTCATAAAATCATCAAATCATTGTGAGAAAATTTTTGCATTAAATACTATTTTGGCTGAAGGTAAGGATTTAAATGTTACACCTAAAAAAGAAGAATTACAAAATGCTATAGATAAAACTGTGAAATTAATTTCAAATGAGTTAGCTAAAAGGTATGTTCAAAATAAGATTGAATCTCAAGTAGAACAGTTGATTATGGAGAAACAAGAAAAGTATATAGATGAAGTTAGACTTTCAGTAATAAACAAACATAAAGGTATTGAAAATAAAAGAACTATCAGTAAATTAAATAATTTAATAGAATTAGATAGCTTAACTACAAGCAAGAATATTATGAGTTTTCTAAGACCAATGAAGTTTAGTCAAGTAATTGGTCAAGAAAGAGCTATTAAATCATTAATATCAAAATTTTCATCACCTTACCCACAACATATAATATTGTATGGACCACCTGGAGTTGGAAAGACCACTGCAGCGAGACTTGCATTAGATGAAGTAAGGAGGCTATCATTTACTCCATTTAATGATAAATCTAAATTTATTGAAGTTGATGGAACTACATTAAGATGGGATCCTAGAGAAATAACAAACCCTCTATTAGGGTCAGTACACGATCCTATATATCAAGGAAGTAAAAGGGACTTAGCTGAAGTTGGGATACCAGAACCTAAGCCAGGATTGGTCACTAATGCTCATGGAGGGGTATTGTTTATAGACGAAATAGGCGAACTAGATTCTATGCTTCAAAATAAGCTTTTAAAAGTTTTAGAAGATAAGAGAGTTGAATTTTCATCATCATATTATGATCCAGAAGATGAAACGATTCCTAAATATATTAAATATCTTTTTGATAATGGAGCACCGGCGGATTTCGTATTGATTGGAGCTACAACTAAGAGCCCAAGTGAGATAAATCCAGCTTTAAGATCAAGATGTACAGAAGTATATTTCGAGCCTCTTTCAGCATCTGATATAGTACTTATAGTAGAAGATGCTGCAACTAAACTAAAAGTTAGATTAGAAGATGGAGTTGCAAAAAAAATTAGTAATTATACGTTTGAAGGTAGAAAAGCTATAAATATATTAACAGATACATATGGATATGCATTACATATGAGTAAAAAATTTACAGATAATTTAGAAATAAAATTATCGGATTTAGATGAAGTAATATCAATTGGAAGATATACACCATTTGAAAGATTAATAAGTACAAATAAAAGGGAAATAGGTCATATTTATGGATTAGGAGTAAGTGGATTTTTAGGATCTACAATAGAGATTGAAGCAGCTCTTTTCCCAGCAAAGAAAAAAGGAACTGGTATTGTCAGATTTAATGATACTGCTGGAAGTATGGCTAAGGATTCTGTTTTTAATGCTGCGTCAGTTATTAGAAGCTTAACAGATAAGGACATTAAAGATTACGATATACACGTAAATGTTATTGGTGGGGGAAAAATAGATGGACCTTCTGCAGGAGCCGCTATTACTATTTGTATATTAAGTTCATTATTAAATAAACCTATAAGGCAAGATATAGCAATTACAGGAGAAATATCTCTTCACGGTAAGATTAAACCAGTTGGAGGAATATTTGAAAAAATATATGGTGCTAGAAGAATGGGAATAAAACTTGTTTTAGTTCCAAAAGATAATGAAAAAGAAATTCCTTTGAACACTGAAGATATAGAAGTTAAGCCTGTAGAAACAATAGAAGAACTTACGAAGATTGCATTTAGTTAAGAAGGCATCTTTGTATATTTATTTTCCTTAGAGTCTAATTTTAAAAGTCTCCTGTCAATTAGGAGGCTTTTTTTCATGATTAAGGAATGATAGAATTAAAATGACTTAAATTGCATATGATAAATATAAAAAAATAAGTATCAATATTCAATTGTAAAATTAAGGAGTATATTCTTATAGAGATTTAAATTAATATTATAAATATATGTAGATTTGATTATAATATTGATTGAAACTAATAATAAAAATCCAATGAAATAATATGTAAATATTGCAGAATTCTATAAATGATTGAAAAGAAGAAAATTAACAATTGATAATTTAACGTTAGAAGGGTGGAATAAAACTTGGATGCATCAGCTATGAGAAGTTTACCTCAAAGTATAGAAGCAGAACAATCAGTAACAGGATCTATGATTATAGATAAAAATGCTATTGCAAAAGTAGTGGACAGTTTAGAAGAAGAGGATTTTTATAGAGATGGTCACAAGATAATATATAGAACTATATTGGATATGTTTAGAAATGATATAGCAGTAGATCTATTAACCTTATTGGAATATTTAAAGAGTACTAATATGCTCGAGAGAGCTGGTGGAGTAACTTATATAACAGAGCTCAGTTCTTCTGTACCAACTACTGCTAATTTAAGTGCCTATATAAAAATTGTTTCTGATAAGTCTACATTAAGAAAACTTATCAAAGCATCAACTGCAATAATTGAAGAAAGCTATAATAACCAAAGTCAAGTAGAAGATGTTGTGGATATTGCAGAAAAGAAAATATTCAACATAGCTGAAAAAAGAACATCAAAGGATTTTGAACCATTAAGCGACGTATTAGAAAGAGGATTTGCGCAAATAGAAAAACTTTTCAATAATAAGGGTGAAACGACTGGAGTTGCATCTGGTTTTACTGACTTAGATGCAAAGACTTCTGGATTTCAAAGTGGGGATATGATACTAATTGCAGCTAGACCATCAATGGGAAAAACAACATTTGCTTTAAATATAGCAGAGCATGCAGCCCTTAGAGAAAATAAAAGTGTTGTAATATTCTCTCTAGAAATGTCTAAGGAACAATTGGCGTATAAACTACTTTGTTCAGAGGCAAATGTTGATATGCTGAAGCTTAGAACAGGGACTTTAGAAGATAAAGATTGGGAGAATATTGCTATGGCAGCAGGACCGCTCTCAAAGGCAAAAATTTATATAGATGACTCAGCAGGTGTTACTGTTATGGAAATGAGATCAAAATGCAGAAGGCTTAAAATAGAATATGGAATAGATATGATTGTTATAGATTATTTGCAACTTATGTCAGGTGGATCTTCAAGTGATAATAGGCAACAAGAAGTATCTGAAATATCTAGATCCATTAAAGCATTAGCTAAAGAAATGGAATGCCCTGTAGTAGCATTGTCGCAACTATCACGTGCACCTGAGCAAAGAGCAGACCATAGACCAATGCTATCAGATTTAAGAGAATCAGGATCGATAGAGCAAGATGCAGATATAGTTATGTTCCTGTATAGAGATGAGTATTATAATAAAGAAACTGAAGATAAGAATATGGCAGAATGTATAATAGCTAAACAAAGAAATGGTCCAGTAGGAACTGCGAAACTTGCTTGGCTTGGACAGTATAGTAAATTTGGTAACCTAGAAGTAATGCATAGGGAATAAAGATTTAGTGAGTAGAAATAATATCACTAAAAGGATATAAGAAATAAGGTCTTACACATATCTTATTATCTTATAATTTAATAAATGCAATAGAAATAATTTTATATCATATACAACAATCTAAGAAATTTTTGGAATTATTAATTTTATGTTTTCTTTATAATAATGAATTAGAATATTATTTAAATCAATACTTAACAAGTAAAAGATATTTTCAAATATTGATTTTTTTAAAGGATCTTTAAGTTTTATGTTTAATATCAAAAAATTATTATTATAATATAGATCTAATATATGCTTACTATAATAAAAAAAGTTTATATTTATATAATAGAATTCTGAAGTTTCTTTAATTTCACATGTAGGAACTTGTTCTTTTGGAAGGTTATATAAAATATTATTAATAAGATCATTCCTGCTTGTTAAAGAATTATTGTATATTAAGAAATTATATTTCATATGTCTTCCTCCCTTCGTATTTAGCTATAGTGTGTGAACTTTTAATACAAGCTATTCTATGAGTGTTGTGGGGTAAGTTTAAAATATTTATATAAAATGATAAAATTTGAATTTATAACAATAAAATAAAAAAATGGAGGCTATGATATGAGTAAAAGAATTGGTTTTATAGGCTGCGGAAATATGGGAAGCTCTATGGTAGAAGGATTGATTAAATCTGAATTTTTAAAGGCTGATGACATAATAATTTCTACTAGAACTGAAACTTCTGCAAATAATTTAGGAAAACAATTTAAAGTAATGACAACTTTAGATAGTAAAATTGTTGCAAGAGAGGCTGAGATTATAATTTTAGCTGTTAAGCCTTTAATGTATAAAGGAGTAATAGATGAAATTAAAGCAGAAATAACTGATGATAAATTAATTATAACTATAGCAGCAGGAATTACTATTAGTAATATGGAAGAGTGGATCGGTGATAGTGCTAAAATAATTAGAACTATGCCAAACACACCTGCACTTGTAGGTCAAGCTATGTCGGCAATATGTCCAAATAAGAATATAAGTAAGGAGGAATTAGATTATTGTTTTAAAATATTTGAAAGCTTTGGAGAATGCGCGCAATTAGAAGAAAAAGATTTTCATGGATTTATTGCATTAGCGGGATCATCACCTGCATATGTATTTATGTTCATAGAAGCTATGGCAGATGGCGCAGTAAAATTAGGAATACCTAGAGCTAAAGCTTATAGGATGGCAGCACAAAGTGTTCTAGGCTCTGCTAAAATGATACTAGATACAGGAAGACATCCAGGAGAACTAAAAGATATGGTTTGTTCACCTGGTGGAACAACAATAGATGCAGTTGTTGAATTGGAAAAGCTAGGATTTAGAAATAGTGTTATACAAGCTATGAATAAGTGTGCAGAAAAATCTAAAATGATGTAGAAAATTATCTTTGCGTATAATTTAAAAACAATCTTGTGGATAAAATATTTTTTAAAAATTAAAAAACCTATAATATTAATTATAGGCTTTTTTCTTATATATGAGTAATAGTCAAAAATTAGACTATTAGATACTGGCTACTCCACTTTTAATTGCAGCCTCTTTAACAGCCTCTGCGACTAAAGATTGAACCTTTAAATCAAATGCTTTTGGAATTATGCATTCAGGACTTAAATCTTTGTCAGATATAGCATTTGCTATTGCGAAGGCAGCAGCTATTTTCATTTCTTCATTAATTTCTGTAGCTCTTACATCTAATGCACCCCTGAATATTCCAGGGAAAGCTAATACATTATTTATTTGGTTTGGATAATCCGAACGACCAGTACCCATAACAGCTATTCCAGCTTCTATTGCATCTTCAGGGAATATTTCTGGAGTTGGATTCGCCATAGCAAATATTATTCCATTTTTATTCATTGTTTTAACCATTTCTTTTGAAACTATATTTGGAGCAGAAACTCCTATAAATACATCGGCAAATTTGATAGCATCTTTAAGCATACCTGTTTCATTATTTGGATTAGTTATGTTTGCCAACTCTTGCATATAAATATTATGACTTAAATCTTTATCTCTACTTATTACACCATCTATGTCGCACATTACTATATTTTTAACACCGGAAGAAAGTAATAACTTACATATGGCAGTTCCAGCAGAACCAGAACCATTTATAACTACTTTTATATTTTCTAATTTTTTGTTTACTATTTTTAAAGCATTTAGTAAGCCAGACAAAACGACAATAGCTGTCCCATGCTGATCATCATGAAATACTGGAATATTTAATTTTTCTTTTAATCTCTTCTCAACTTCAAAGCATCTAGGTGCGGAGATATCTTCTAAATTTATTCCACCTACAGTTGGTGCTATATTTATAATTGTACTAACAATTTCATCTACATTTTTAGTATCTAAGACGATAGGAAAAGCATCTACATTACCAAATTCTTTAAATAAAACAGCTTTGCCTTCCATAACAGGTAAAGCTGCAAGTGGTCCTATATCACCGAGTCCTAAAACAGCAGTACCATCAGAGATAACAGCAACTGTGTTCCATTTACGAGTATATATATAAGCTTTTGAAGGATCCTTATATATCTCACGACAAGGTTCTGCGACACCTGGTGTATATGCAAGACTTAGATCTTTGGCATTTTTTACTTCACAGGTTGGTTTGATTTCATATTTACCTCTTTTTTCTTCATGAAATTTCAAAGATTCTTCATAAATATTCATAAAAACACTCCTTAATAAATTAAATATGTTTGATTTTGATCGAAATCAGTATAAAATATAACTATATAATGTAATTATACGAATTATTTATGAAAAAAGCAAAAAAATATTCGATATATGGTTGACCATGAAAGTGTACTTTGCTACTATTTAAAAGGAGAGATTAAAATATAAATTAATAAAAGTCCAAATAATGGTTAAAATTAAGAATAATACGATTATTGATTTAAGGAGGTAAGATAAATGTCAGCATTTATTGTTTTAGGGGCTCAATGGGGAGATGAAGGAAAAGGAAAAATGACAGATTACTTAGCAGAAGAGGCTAATGTAGTTGTCAGATTCCAAGGTGGAAATAATGCTGGTCACACTGTAGTGGTTGGTGACAAAGAATATAAATTACACTTAATACCATCAGGAATTTTATATGAGGATAAATTAAATGTAATAGGAAATGGAGTCGTTGTAGATCCAAAAGCTCTATTTGAGGAAATAGATTATTTAGAAGGTGTTGGAGTCAAAGTTACACCTAAAAAATTAATAATAAGCGATAGAGCTCAACTTATTATGCCATATCACAAAACATTAGATAAGTTAAAAGAAAAAGCTAGAGGTAAAAATGATATAGGTACTACGGGTAAAGGAATAGGACCTTGCTATACAGATAAATTTGAAAGATGTGGAATAAGGGTTTGTGATTTAATGCATGAAGATGTTTTTAAAGAAAAGTTAAAAGAGAATGTTGAAATGAAAAATGCATATATTACAAAAGTATTAGATGGAGAAGCATTAAATTTCGATGATATATTAAAAGAGTACTTAGAATTTGCTAAGAAATTAAAACCATTTGTTCAAGATACATCTGTCATAGTATACAATGATATTAAAGCAAATAAGAATGTATTATTTGAAGGCGCTCAAGGAATGTTATTAGATATTGATTATGGAACATATCCTTATGTAACATCATCTAATACAACAGCAGGTGGCGTATCTAGTGGTATTGGTATAGGACCTAACATGATAACTAATGCTGTAGGTATAACAAAAGCATATACTACAAGAGTCGGTAAAGGACCATTTCCGACCGAATTAATTAATGAAACTGGAGATTGGATAAGAGAAAAAGGACATGAGTATGGAGTGACTACTGGAAGATCAAGAAGATGTGGATGGTTAGATTTAGTTATAGTGAAAACAGCAGCTAGAGTAAGTGGATTAACATCATTAGCTGTAACCAAGATTGACACATTAGCTGGATTAGAAAAAATCAAGATATGCGTTGGATACAAATTTAATAATACTGTTATAGACTATTTTCCAGCAAGTTTAGAAGATTTAGCTAAGTGTGAACCAATATATGAAGAATTTGATGGTTGGGATAATAGGGTGGAAGATGTTAGAAGCTATGATGAATTACATGAAAATGTAAAAAAATATTTATCTAGAATAGCAGAATTTACAGATACTAAAATTTCGATAGTTGGAGTTGGCCCAAAGAGAGATCAAACTATGAGAGTAGGTAGCATATAGTTTATCATTATACTCGGGTATTGACTTTCAGTTTAATATAAAATATAATTTAATTGTAGACAATAATTATAAAAAGTTATATTGAAGAAGGTGAAAGTATGGTAACTAAAGATATGACAATTGGTGAAGTAGTTAATGTGGATTCATCTAAAGCTGAGGTTTTAATGAGTTTTGGAATGGGATGCGTTGGCTGTCCATCAGCTCAAGCTGAAACTATAGCAGAAGCTGCAATGGTTCATGGATTGAATTTAGATGATTTATTAGAAGCATTAAATAGATAATATAATTATTTAAAAGAGGATTTTCTTTTTAGAGAATCCTCTTTTTGAATTTTATAATCTAGTAATGCATATTTAAAAGTAACAGACTAACATTCTTATATATTTGGTCTGTTATTTTCTTTTATGTACATAAGTTGACTAATATATCTTCTATAATAAAATTATGCTAATATTATTTCTACTAAGATAGATTTTGAAACTGATTTAAATCAATAGTAAATGAATAGTAAATGAATATAAGATAAGAGGAGGCGAATTATTGCAGTTTTGAAAATAGTATTAATGTAGGTAAATATATTTAATTAAGAATATATTTTTGATATAAAAGTATTAAGTTAAATAGCTATTTTTATAAATTTTGCAATGAAAAGATATGAGTAAGAGCTTTACAAAAAAATATGAGATACATTATTATGAAGTAGATGTTAAGTTGAAATGTAAGCTATCATCAATAATTGACTTTATTTGTGATGTTGGGACTCAACAGTCAGAATATTTTGGTGGTGGAATCGATTATTGTACAAAAAACAATTGTGCTTGGGTATTTTATAAGTATGATATAAAAATGCACAGATATCCAATATTTGGAGAAAATATAAATATTACTACACAGCCTGTAGGCTTTAAGAAGTTTTATGGATTAAGGAAATATATTATTAAGGATGAGGAAGATAATCTTATTGGAGAAGCATTAGCATTATTTTTCTTAATTGATATTGAAAAAAGAAGGCCCATGAGGATACAAAAAGAACAATATGATTTTTACGGTGTAGATGGTGATGTTGATTATGATATAAGCATGGATAAGATAACAAGAACTGATGAGGAGCAATACCATAAGCAATTTAATATTAGATATAGTGATATTGATTCAAACAATCATGTTAATAATGTTAAATATGTTGAATGGGCAATAGAATCGGTTCCTCTTGAAGTAATTAATAATTATAGTATTAAGAGAGTTAAAGTAACATTTGAGAAAGAAACAATATATAGTGATAAAATATCAGTATCTGCAACTGTAAAAGAAGTTGATGATAGCAATTTAAAGTCATACCATACTATAAGAAATAATGATGGGATTGAAGTCACATTATTAGAAATAGAATGGGAAAATGTCACTTAATAAAACTAATTATAGATTATTATATTCAATAATTAATATATGATAATTATTGAATATAATTAAAGCAAAAAATAATAATTATCGTAGAGGAATAACTGTAATTTTGTCGAATAATAAATAAAAGAATAATAAAGCGATAATAATGTAAAAAGTTATAATTATTTTACAAATTAATGAAATAAAAAAATAGTCATATTATAAAATATCAAAGATATTAAGTTGAATCAATTAAAATAATAGTTAGGACATAGAGATATGTCTAAGATGAAAGATGTAAAGGATTAATACCAATCATTTGTAGAGAAGGAAAATAGACGCTTCAAAAAGAGTATATTAGAAATACACAACTGATTATATGCAAAATTAGATATACTGCTAAGTAAACAATCATAGAGGAAAATATCATTAAAATTATAAATTTGAGGGATATTTTCTTTTTCTATTTTTGCATGTTCTTGCTAGATTTGTAGTTTTAAATATTTTAGAATTTTTGTTAAATAGTTTAAGCTAAAATGCATTTTTTATCGCAATAAATGTTTGAGCATAATGTGTATTAAATTTAAAAATGAAAGAGGCGATTATCAATGTTGAAAACTATTAAAAGTAAATTGATTTTTTTAATTTCTCTACTACTAACTGCTATTGTATTTATGGGTGTTTACTCTTTAGTAATTTTAAAGGTAACAAATAGTAAAACTGAGACAATTGCAAATCAAGTAATACCAGGGATTATATATTCAGAAGAGTTAAACACTATGACTTCAGACTTTAGATTATTGGAGTATGAACATATTCTTAATCAAAGCAGCCAAGTAATGGATGCAAAAGAGAAGGATATGGAAGAAAAAAATAAAACAATACAAAGTTATATAGACAGTTACAAGAAAATGATAACTACTACTGAGGATAAAGAATTATTTAATATTGTCCAGACAAAATGGGAAGAATATCTAGTTTTAAATAAAGAAGTTATTGCTTTGAGTAGACAGCTAAAATCAGATGAAGCAATGCAAATAATGAATAAACAATCAAAAGAAACTTTTGATACAATATCAGCTTCTTCGTTAAAATTAGTAGATTTTAATAAGGGAATAGCAACAAAGTCTAGTTTAGAGAGCAATGAACAGTATTACAGTGCACTTAAAATTACTTCAGCTATTATAATAATTGTTGGTATAGTTGGAATAGGATTTTCATTAATTGTTATTAAATCTATAAGAAGACCATTAAATATTTTGAAAACAGAACTAGATATATTATCAGAAAAAGGAGGAGATTTAACGCAAAAAATAATAGTTCATTCTAAAGATGAAATTAATGATGTTGCAAATAGTTTAAATAAATTTATAGATAATATAAGATATATTGTTAAATCAGTGAATGAAAGCACAGATAATATTGAAATCGTTGTGGATAATATAAAATTTACTGTAGAAGACTTGAATGAAAATATAGAAGAAGTATCAGCAACTACAGAAGAGCTGTCAGCAACTATGGAAGAAACAGCAGCCTCAGCAGAAGAAATGGCTGCAACATCTCAGGAGATTCAAAAGGCAGTTCAATCAATCGCTGAAAAATCACAACAAGGTGCAGTTCAAGCCGGAAAAATAAATAAAAGAGCAACAGATATAAAGCATAATATACAAGAATCTCGAAAAAAGTCTAATGAAATATTTAATATTACAAAAATAAATTTAGAGATGGCTATAGAGTCATCAAAAGTTGTAGATAAAATAAACATACTTTCGGAGTCTATAATGGATATAACATCACAAACAAATCTTCTTGCTCTAAATGCTGCAATTGAAGCGGCAAGAGCTGGCGAAGCAGGAAGAGGATTTTCAGTGGTAGCTGAAGAGATAAGAAAGCTTGCAGAGCAATCAAAAGATACTGTAATAGAGATTCAAAATATAACAAATAAAGTGACAAAGGCTGTAATTGATCTTTCAGAAAATTCAAATAAGCTATTAGGCTTTATGGAGAGCGATGTAGCAAAGGATTATGATACTATGATCAGTGTTGCGGATGAATATAGCAATGATGCAGGTTTTATTGATAATCTTGTATCTGAATTTAGTTCAACATCAGAACAGCTTTTAGCATCTTTAAGTGAAGTATTAAGTACGATAGATGCAGTAGCAAGTGCAGCTGGTGAAGGAGCAGGGGGAACGACTGATATTGCAAATAGAATTTCAGAAATTAGTAATAAGTCTAATAGTTTATCAGGAGAAGTTTTAAAATCAAAACAAAGTGCTGATATATTGAAACAGGAGATATCAAAATTCAAAATTTAATGTACTGATTAATGAAACTCGAAATGCATTTAGGTAAGTTTCTAATAAATGAATAAGAAGGATGCTGCAAAATTATTTTTTTTAAGGTTTATTCTTATAATATAAACATAAAGAATAAAAACGTATAATAATTTATAGTAAACATAAAAGTTAAGAAAGAATCAATAAAATAACATTTATTTACTAAGTACAAAAGGGCTGCTACAAAATAGATACTGAATTTCTATTTTGTAACAGTCCTTTTACTGTTTACTTTAATTAATAAAATTAAAGTAGTCTGTATTCGAATAATTTACAGATAAGAGAAAATTCACTAGTAATATATTTATTTTATAGACGCAGATTTAGCTGCCAGGTAACCGGAACTCCATGCCCATTGAAGATTAAATCCACCACAATCACCATGAACATCTAGTATTTCTCCACAGAAGTAAAGATTTTCAACCAGTTTGGATTCTAAGGTGGACTTATCTACTTCATACGTATTTATTCCCCCTACAGTGACTTGAGCATTAGGAAAGCCATTAGTGCCTATACAATTGAAGTCCCATTGCTTGAATTTATCAATTAATTTATTAATATATTTCTGATCAATATTACTGCAAAGCAAATGAATATCATTAATTCCAGAATCTTTTAAGATCGTAGAAATCAATTTTTTATTTACCACCCCGATTAATGCAGATGATATTTCTCTATGACTGAAAACAGAAAAGTGTAGGGCAAAAAATCTTTCTATATCTTCTTTGCTTTCATATGGAAACATATCAAGCCTTATAGATACGTGTGAATCATTATGGAGTGCTTTAGAAGCATAAGAAGACAACTGCAGTATAGGAGGACCAGAGATGCCATAATCGGTAAATAGCACTTCACCTACATCAGTACAGATAAGTTCATTATTAACTAAGATAGAAACAGATCCATCAAATTTGATTCCGGATAGAGCTTTTAAATAAGGATAATCTAGTTTCAATTGAACAATACCAGGCAGCGGGTCTATGATACTGTGTCCTAATGATCTGCTTAACTTATACCCAGATCCATCAGAACCAGTTTTTATGGCAGATTTTCCACCAACGCTTAAAATAAGTTTATTGCAAGAAAAGTTTTCATACTCTTGGTTATTAGTAGATAAAGTAAAATTTTTCTTTTTGCATATAGAATTAATTTTACAATTTGTATATAAAGGTATCTTTTTATCATCTAATGCCATCCTGAATATATCTATTACAGAAGAGGCTTGAAGAGACTTTGGATACATTTTACCATGCTCTAATTCTATTAAAGGTAGACCAAGAGATAGGAACATGCTTTTAGTGTCCTCTATAGTAAAACTATTTAAGGAGTCTTGAAAAAAATTGTTATTTTCACTATGGAAATTATTGAATGGATAAGTAATATTTTTATTTGTAATATTGCACCGTCCATTTCCAGTTACAAGAATCTTTTTACCGATTCTATCATTTCCTTCTACAATGGCTACATCTATTCCAAGATCTTTAGCTATAATCGCAGCCATTAAACCTGATGCACCACCGCCGATAATTATTAAATCGTGACAAATCATATTTATTAATCACTCCTTGCTTTTGTAATAGGACATATTAAATAAAGTAACAATTTAAATAAATTATTATACTAAGTGCTATTCTTTAAATATGTCTAAATAAATTTTATCACAGTAATAATCATGTTAAAAGAAAGGAATACTAAAATTGAGGTGATTTTTATTATGAAAGTAAAAGTGATTAATGATAAATTAGAGGATTATGGAAATATTTTAAAGGTGAGAAGACTGAGCTTTGATAAAATAATCGTTAATTATCCAAATAACAGTGGCGTAAAGATATTTGCTTTTAGCGATGTGGAATGTATGAGTGAAAATGATATAGATGAATTTTTAATTGGAAATAAAAATTTTTTAAAGATTAAATTAAAAAGAGGAATATCAGTAGTATTTTATAATGCATTATATGATTCATTAAAATTTGAAATTAAAGAAGAAATAGAGATCTTAAATGTATTAATAGATAAATATAAGATAAATAAAAGAGGGATTTGGGAAAAAGAAATATTATTAACTATAAATAATAAATTCTCTTTAGAAGTTATGGCATCAGGGCAAAACTTTAAAAGGGATGGATACAATATAATTATCAATAAAGTAGAAAAAAAAACTTTTTTAGAAATATGCAATGCAGAAATTGATAAGATAAAAAGTAGAATACAGCTAGAAAAAAGCGCTATATCTAGTTTTATAGCAGCTATAGATCAATTCAAAAACATTGATTAAATACCATGATAATTACTGATGTAATCAAATTAAATGAGATAAAAAGAAAAAAAAAGAAAAAATGTGTTGACACACAATCTAAATTTAGGTATTATAGTCTATGTGGTCAGCAGCTTGAATAGTGTAAGGATATTAAATTATAATATTGCAAGCGAAAGACAATATAGTATGGCTCCTTGGTCAAGCGGTTAAGACACCACCCTTTCACGGTGGTAACAGGGGTTCAATTCCC
>LIDZ01000844.1_pt1 | contig 42432 bp, 48 predicted proteins | sample 644651 | NCBI WGS metagenome assembly LIDZ01 (sample SAMN03856242, study PRJNA289617) | food metagenome | isolation source: wine grapes on drying loft during traditional withering process | host: Vitis vinifera cv. Corvina | place: Italy: Gargagnago di S. Ambrogio di Valpolicella | collected 2014-01 | reverse complement strand
AAGGGGAGATAGGTAATGTTTTTATTTAACAAGATAATCTTTTTGTTTATTAAGGAAGATGTCTACATTGGATATTCAATTGAAGAAGTATCAAAAGTAATAAATATTCTAAAAGAGAACAATATTAAATATACTCACAAGGTAATAAATGATTTAAGATATGGTGATAGATTTAGTTTAAGTAGGGTTGGAGTGAACATAGACTATCAAACCCAGTACACTATTTCTGTTGGTAAAAGTGATTATGCTGAAGCAAAATACCTTGTTAATAAGGGTTTGCACCCATAAAATAATGAACGTTAATTTTGGTAATAAAATAATAAACTTTATTTCATAATCTTTAAAAAATAAATTGAAATACATTTTAAATCATTATATGATGAATTCAGGCATCGATGTACTCTATTAAAAAAGAAGGTAAATTATGAATATTAATATTGAAATGATATCATCATATAAAATTGCTTATATATGAATTTGATGATAGAAGACCTATCCTTGAACGCTATACAATACAGATGATAAATAAGCATTTCTGTGAAATTTGTGTACCAATATTATAAAATAATATTAAGATATATTTTAATGCATTGTTGAGGTAATTCCCAATCTTTCTTAAAAAGTGTAGCAATTAAGGTCTTGTAGTTACTACAATATTATAAATTATTCTACTATTGTGTCGCAGCAGTATTTTTTTTGTGCAGTAAATTCAAAGTGATTAAGAAAGTAGTGATTTGTAAAGCAGACTAACAAATGGGATCATTCAAATTGACTATAAAAAATAAGTTTTTGTTAGGGTTTTGTCTAATATTTTTAATAGGTTTTATGTGTGGCTGTGGATTGTTTAATCAGGATAAAAATACGAATAACAATCATGAAGATATGTATAACAATAATGATAAAATTGTACAAGAAGATAAGAAATAGTAAAATATTAGAAATAAGATTATGACATTGAATTTTATACAAAAATTTACGGTATTTTTAATACACAATACTATTTATAACTATCTAAAAGCATGTGTAAAACTATTAGAAATATAATGATATACATATTTTTTAGAAAGGGAAGATATGATGCAGAACTTTGTAACAAAATATGAAATAATTTTTTTACAAAATATGCTATAATTAATCCATAATGGTAGATTAGTCTGTACTATTGATTATTAAGGGAGGCGTTTTGTTTTGAAAGGAAGATTAAGTCTTTTGTTCGGTGTAATAGGAGGGGTATTTCTTATATTATTGAAGTCACTGGCCCTTGGAAGTATTATTAACAGTTATGTTCCAGATGTTTTATTCGGAATACTCTCACTTTTAGGTACTATAGCTATTGTTTATTTTAGCATTTTGTTGATTATAGATACAATAAAGACAATAAATAAAAAGTAAGAACATTTTTTGTTTATAACACAATATTCTTGAAAGATTTAAGAATCAAGATTTTATAGTTGCTATAACCTTGTACATTAAAGTGTAATAGGCACAAACTATAGTATTTAAATATAAATAAGTGATATGGAGAGATTTATGAGTTTATACATTATAGGTTTGATTGGTGGTTCAGTAATATTTTCTTTATATTTTTTAAGTGGGATCTTTTATATAATAAAAAAACCTCAAATTATTATTAATAAAAAATTATACAAAGTTCAAAAAAATATAAAATTATAAGTATTAATGAATAAAACTATAGAGACGGACGTTATCTATGTAATATATATTTTTCATAAGGTAAAGTTGTTCATAACGGAGATGATTTAAAGATGGAGAAAGAAAATAGTGGATAAGCTGGGTTGAAAAGCATTATTTGAAAGCAACAAAAAATGTCGCAAGAACAATGCTTGCAGTTATCCTTAAATCAAGTACACAGCTTATAGATATGATAAGCATTGGAAATAAGGATGAGGTTAATAATGAAATAGAAATAGCGTACTTTATTTCCGAAGAATATAGTAATAACGGCTGCATAAGTGAGGCTTCAAAGGCAATGACAGAATGGACATTTACTAACTTAAAACTTGATTATCTAATTGCTATTGTTGAACTTGATAACATCCCATCCCAAAGAGTAGTTGAAAAATGTGGATTTACTAAATTTGATACAAAAATGATTTTAAACAGTGGAAACATCGAAGAAAAGCCGTTTTATTATTATCGAATATATAATGATATTTTGACTTAACACTAATGCACAATGCTCTTATTAAAACATAATAAACCTTAATTGCGCGCCAATCAAGGTCTTGTAGTTAATATTAATATACTACTGTAGATTAATTTGAGAGCAAGTTTATTATAATTTCTATTCGGAAAAGAAAATTGAGATTTATGGAATTAAAAAATGATTTAGTTATTTTATTGAATCAGATATTGAAGATAGAATTTATTAGGAAACAGTTGAAAATTAATGGCAACTATGGGATGGACCATAGGAGTATGAAGTAAAAAGAAAGAAAGGAAGTGGCTTATGATTACCATTTATGATTGGTTTGGCTATGAATTGCCGATTAAGGAACGTTATCGGTTAATAAAAGAAGCCGGATTTGATGGAGTTCTATTATGGTGGAGTGATGACTTTGGTCGTGACTGCTTTGGTCGGAACGATTACCGCAACGGGCCACAAATTGCGCGAGAAACGGGTCTTTTTATAGAAAATATCCATACACCAGTCAAAAACCAAAACAACCTCTGGCTTGACAATCTTGAGGGTGAAACCTTAACCGATTGCTATTTACAATGTATTGCAGATTGCGCCGAATTTGAGATTCCTACAATGGTGGTGCACCTGCCAAACGAAGACAATCCATATAACGTGTTGGGACTGGATAGAATCAAGAGAATCACTGAAAAAGCTGAACAGCTTGGTGTCAATGTTGCGTTGGAAAATTTACGGAATTTTTCCAATTTATCATATGTATTGGAGCAAGTGGATTCCCTGCGTATCGGATTCTGTTATGACTGCTGCCATCACAACAACTATAATCCATGCGATGATTTATTATCCATGTACGGTCCTCGATTGATAGCACTACATTTACATGATAATGGCGGAAGTTATGCCCAGCACCAATTACCCTTTGACGGCATCATTGATTGGGCTACAACTATGAAAAAAATCGCGAAAACGAATTATTCAGGTGCGACTGCAATAGAGGCTATGAATTGGGATTATAATGGTTTATCGGCAAAGGAATTTTTACAAGAAGCATTTGAGCGAGCAAAAAGACTGGAAGCATTAAAAATCTATAATCCATGAAAAAAGAAACAAAAGACTATAATGCAATAAAAAATTTTGCAGATTATTATATAGAAAATTTTAAAGAAATTATTAATATAATAAATAATTAATTTGTGAATTTCTATATAAAGGTGGAACAATTAAGGTCATGTAGTTACTACAACCTTGTAATTTATTACCATATAATGATAGAAAATACAAATTATTTATACGAGGAGCAAAACATGATAGATTATAATAATGGAGGACAATATGGGAAAGATAAGCAATATTAATACAAAAAAATGGGGAATAGGAACGTCATCATTGATAATTTCTATATTTTCTGTAATGTTTGCATTTAGTTCTTTAGGAGAGAAAAGTATTGGAGAAAATATATTAGATACCATTGGAATAAAATTCCCAGTTATGGTTATTTCAACAGTTTTATTCGTTATTGCAATTGTTATAGGTCATAAGTACAGAGAAAATTATGGTGCAAAGTTGGGAAAAAACATATCCATATTTTTTATAATTTTAATGATAACTTTAACTGTAATAAACTCATGATTTTCTTAAAAGGTATAATAATTAAGATTTTGAAGTTGCTAAAACCTTGTAAATTATTAGGTACAATCAAAAATAAAAATGTGAATTATTTAAGGGGTGAAACAGTTGAGATTATCATTTTTTATTGGATTGGTTATTGCAATTATAGCACTTCTAATAGGATGTTTATTAAAGGATTATAACATAACAATGAAGAATCTATGTAAAATAATTGTTATTGCTCTACTTTTAATAAGTTGTGTTATATTTGGCGCGTATCAGCATTTTCAGAGGTCAAGCAGTTTTAGATTTACTCAAACAACTAATCTTAGCCAAGAAAACATAGATGGGCTCCAAATGTATCAGAGTATTGATAGTGAAGAATTTGTGGAAAAGTATGGGACAAACCTTAACAGAATTGACAATGCTTTGTTCGACTATTATAAACTAAGTGATGGTTTAATAATTGCTACAAATGAACAAAGACAAATTATTAGAATTACTATTAACATCGAAACTAATAATACTATAGAGACAAGTAAAGGTATTGAATTAGGAAGTTCAATTGATGAGGTAATTAATACTTATGGGACTAACTACTACAAGAGGACGGAAGAGCAGATACCTTCGTCACCGGTAATTGGTTATATAGACCATAAAAGAAAAGTAACTATTGAATTCTGGAATGTAAAGAATAAAGTAGTTGAAATTAGATATGATATTGCTTCAATGGAGTAATATCATATACAATTTCCAAAAAAGGTGTGACAATCAAAAATTTGTAGTTATGGAATTATATAGTGATAATAAAAATAATAATAAAAGATGAAGGAGTAGTACGATGCAAATTAGCTATATGACGATGGTTTTTACCGTGCTTAACATTGCAATTTGGATTGCAATAATAGTAGGAATAATCAAGGGTATAAAGGAAATTAGAAAGTTTATAAATAGAAATAAAGAAATTGATAGAAAGTTAGATGTTATTTTAACTGAATTAGAAAAAAACGATAATAAGTAGTCAGGAGACTGAGGTATTGTGCACATAATATAGAATTTATAGGACTTATAATCGTCTTTGACAAATTTATTATCCAACTGAGCAATCCTTTCTGCTTTGGATAATGGTCTTTCACTATCAATATTAACCCTCACTACTTTCACCTTCAAGTGGCTCCAATATATGCTGAACCTTCTCAAAGGCTTCAGCATATCGTATACCAGATATTCTTTGTGAAATTGCATTCATATGAACACAGTCCGGATTGTATTGAAGCGTTGAATCTGTAACAAAATAGCAATTTTTCTGCGTATTGGTCAATTAAATTATTTATGGATATATCTTCAATAGAAAGCATTAAGTTGATAACATTTCCCCTGAGGATATAAGTTCAACTAAGATTCACTTGATTAGATGGGATGTCCATCGATGCACTTAGTTTCCTGTCTCTCCCTTTTAATAATGACTATTCGTACTATTAATTTCACTAAGTTTTACATAAAAATCTACTAAGTCCTCATTTCTTTCGTTAAAATAGAACCTAAATCTGCTTACCTTAGTACTTACAAATACAGTTTGAATATTGTTATATTCCTTACATTTTTCAAATTTTATACTGCCTATTTTTTCTATAGGTACATATATAAATCTATAGCTATTTACAGATATCTTCCCACACTGAATTGACTCACCTCTATCTATAATCAATAATTCTCTATCATTTAATAAATGTACTGTACTTAATAGTAACTTTGACCTAATTACCCCTAATAGCTTTTGACCTAATCTTACATTATCATTATTTAAATTAATATCAGGTTGAAACGCCATTATAGGAAAAACATCATCCTTCAAGACCATTTCTTTGATGAGATTTTCATACAAAGTATCTATTTCACAATTATTAACTCTATTAATTATAGATGTACTTTTATATGCATTTTTAGTATATCTATCTCTTATTATTTTCACAAGTTCAAATACGATCTCTATTGACACAGCATTATACGGAATAACTACAGTATTGTTTTTTAAGTTTATAGTTAATCTCCCAAGCAATAGCGATCTATGATTTTCTATACTTTCTACCTCATCATAATAAAATCTTATTTCTTCAACTTCTTTATCTTTACGCTTGAGAATATAGCCATAATTTTCATACATCCCAATAACATAATCATATAGATCCATCTCCGGTTTTGCTTTTCTTCTTTCAATATCTCTAGGTATTTTTATTAGCATTAAGTAACCATCATTTTCCTTATAATAGGGTAGAAATAATGCTGGCATTGGATTCTTATAAGTAATTTTGTAAATCCAAGGACCAAAGGCATCATATTCATTGACTATAAAATTTTCTGATTGTATCATTTTAACTATCACCTCATACTTCCTCAGCAAATTCTGCATAAAACTATATGATTAGCACACATAAACGTCAAATGGGCTCGCTAATTCACAATATATAGATATTAACGAAAGCCATTTATACATTATATTGTGTGCTAAAAATTGTTTCATACATTTTTGTTGTTTAATCACTATATATTATTATAACAGAATTTAAAATAATAAATTATATCTTTTACACCAAAAGAATTTTACATTTCTTTTTGAATTGTTGGCAGCAATAAATGTGAAGGATGCTCTCCATCACGATATATCTTGTGGTATACTGTTTCATTTTGACATATATGATATGGTATATATTCAACATTAGTTGCTACAGATACCCCTGTAGGTAAATCTAAGCATGCTATTTCAATATATATTCTGTGCCCTTCATTTAGAGAATCATTTAGATTAAGTTTCATAAGTTCAACATTTGCTTATTATTGGCAACACCAAAATCCTCATCAAGTTCAGGCCTAAACGAAAAGTTTAATAATATATAAATCGTTTTCATTCAAAGTAATGATCTTCATCTGGGAAATTTGCCAACATTCCAATTATTTTAGGCTGTTTGCTTGTTTTTAAAGTTGTCGCCGTGTTAATAATTCCTGTTTGATACATTAGATGCCGATACTGTCCCAATATTAGGTCTAATCGCGTATAAGGACAATTTTCAGGTTTCTCAGCCAGCATACTATCATCCATATGATTTAAATAGTGCATAATCTTAACTTCAAGTTCATCAAAATAAGTTTCCAGTTCTGTTCGGCTCAAAACTTTTTTACTGGGAACATCAAGTGAATTTAGTCCAGGTTCATGAAACGACGGTTCACCATAGCACTCAGGATCAATGAACCATTGGTCAAGAGAATGCAACGTGTAGTATAAACGCTGCCAAATTGGTACTTTAAACAATACCTCATTCATTTGACACGTATAAATTGTGATTTTCATATTAAAAAGCAGCGTTTTGGTTTGATTAATAATATTATCAACTAATTGACGAGACATCAGCAATTCCTCCTATTTTCTTTATTGTTTCCAATCATATAATAGCACATTAATGTGTTTAAATCAAGCATAAAATTGTTTGAATAAAAGAATTATGTGCTATTTTATATTGTGTTTTAAAGATTATAATCATTTTGCGATCAACGTTCTTGTAAATATTCATGCACCATTCATTCCATTATCTCCCCTCTAATTAAATTGCATATGTAAAGATTATTTATTTAGTTTTTATTTAGATATAATTTACCATTATGCATCAATTATAATATATTTTGTTACTGTTCTTATGTTGCCTAATAATATGATCTAATCAAATAGAGTAGCTCACTATTTTTCCTCCGCCAATTCCAATAATTTTTGGCTGACCATTTTCAAACCATCCAGCATTTCGGTAATCTCCTGTGTAGCACCAGCTTGCTCTTTAGTGATTATTTTGCTTTGCTTTGCTTTGCATTTTTCAGCACCTGATCCACCGAATTACAGAACTGATTAATCATATTTTCTATTCTTATGATAGATTTACTGCTCTCTTCAGCCAATTTACGAACTTCTGTCGCTACAACTGAAAACCCTCGCCCGAATTCACCAGCTCGTGCGGCTTCTATAGCTGCATTCAAACCCAATAAATTGCTTTGTTTAGACACCCTCCGAATAATGTCAAGTATATCAGATGTCTTTTTCACTTCCTGACTGACCCCTTCTGCAATATTTACAGATTCATCACTAAATGCAACTATTTCTTGAGATGATGCGTTCAATTCTTCAACAGCCGCGACTGCTCTTTCAAGAGCAACATTAATTTCAAAAACACGTTGCTGGATTTTGTCTGCTCGCTCGCTATTATTCTTATGTTCTAATTCCTGAGCTTTAACAATCCTAATTGCCTCGCTTATGGCTTTTTCCAGAGATATTTGTCCAGAATTTATAATCTCAGCAACCAATCCAATCTCCTTTGCCTTTTCCACTGCCGTTTTATCACCTACTATACCTTGAACCCCTTCGCGATATAATTTTTCAACGGTCGGAATAATATCATTACCATCTTTACAGGGGCGCATTAAAATTTCCAACTCTCCGAGTCTACAATCCTTTACAATACCATCTATAAAATTCAACATACCAACTACTGCGATTTTTTTTATACCAGCAGTTGCCATATTGTGAAAAGGTAAAATGAAATCATCTAATACGGTTGTAATTGCTACTATAACTTTTTTGGGAAGTTGTTGTAGGTCATTTACAGTACCACCACGACTGATGATAACTCTAATATCTGGATACCGCTTGGCTATCTCTACAGCAGACTTATTGGTACCGATTTCGATAATAAAATTTTGATCAGTTTCTCTCATAATTGCCTGTACCATATCTTTCATACTTTGTGATGGAACAATTAACAGAATTGATTCCATACGTTTTAACCACCTTTCACATTAATATCCTCTTATCGTTTTATCTGTAATAACTCATTAGATATAGATAAATCCATAATAATTACAAATTTTAATTATTATGGATTCATACAATTCAAAGATTATAACTTCATACTTGCAGTCCTAAATTTTTAGTGATTCTAATTCAATATTCACATTTGATATCATCATATTTTTAATTTTGCAGTAATAATATATTCTAATTAGTTATTTTTTATTATTTATCTATAGCTTCAGCCATTTTTCTCATTAAATCAGCATCTGATTTTGAAAGTTCAATTTCAGAAGATTTTACATTCTCTTTAATTTGGTCAACTGTAGTTGAACCACTAAGTAAATTGAAGAAATCACCTTGTGCTAGAACCCATGCAAGTGCTAAATTTGCTATTGTACAATGGTACTTTTCACATAAGTCTTTCCAACTATCCATCATATCCATTGCCTTTTGCATATTTTCAGGTTGGAACCATCTTTTATTACATTGAGCACCCTGTGGAATATAATCTCTTCCAAGAGCACCACTTAATAACCCTTGTTCTAAAGGAGAATATGCTTGAAGAGTAATTTTATTTTCTTTACAGATTGGAGCTAAATCCTGTTCAATTGCTCTGTCCAAAATACTGTATTTTGCTTGTACTATATCTAAATCTCCATACTTTAAATATTCTTTTATATGTTCAGGTGTCATGTTTGCAGCACCAATAGCTTTTATTTTTCCAGCTGCCTTCAGTTCATTTAAAGCTTCCATTGTTTCCTTGATTGGAGTAAAGTATGGCTCTACTGATTGCCAGTGAGTCATATAAATATCTATATAATCCGTTCCTAAACGCTTCAAACTCATTTCAATCTCTTCCATAATGCATTCTTTTGAAAGATTTTTATAAAGCTGTCTGTCTCCTACTTTGTTAAACAAGCTTCCCATTCTTTTCCATGTGATACCACATTTTGTAATTAAACAAACATCTTCTCTTTTCATTTCTTTCAAAGCTTTACCAACAATTATTTCACTGTTACCAAAGTTATAACCTGGAGCTGTATCAATTAAATTAACCCCAAGAGAAGGACAAGCTTTTATAGTATCTATGCAAGATTGTAATTCTTTGTCTCCGCCCCATGCTGGACCACCGCCAATAGCCCAAGTTCCAAGACCCATTTTTGAAATATTTATATCAGTTTTTCCTAATTTCATGGTTTTCATTTTAACACTCCCTCATATTATTATGTTCTAGACATAATATATTTTTCTAATCTGCTCAGTACTTGTTATTTGTTTTGCACTCCAGTTGTTGCTCCTAAATATTCAACTGAAATAGATGCTACAACGTGCAAACTCCGCACCTTCTTTAAGTGATTTTACATCCAAAATAGCAGTAATCAAGCAAGCTTCATCAATGCAACTTTATATCCTAATCTTGAAATTATAGTATCTTCAATACAAATTACATCTAATTTGTTGTTCAAAATTATCCCCTTGCTTTTCCATAACATCCGAATAATTTTATTTTTTCCATAGCTCTTTTTGCGACTTCTTTTCTTACTTCTTGTTGTAATTTTAAATACGGAAGCTTCTTTTCTTGGTTTGCATCAATAGCAATCATTGCCGCCTGACATAATTCTGTGTGTATATTTATTTTTGTAATTCCTCTAGCAATACATTTTCTTATATCTTCATCACCAATTCCCGATGCACCATGAAGTACTAATGGAATATCAACAGCTGCTCTTACAGCTTCCAATATAGGATAATTGATTTTTGGTTCAGAAGTATATACTCCATGTTGGTTTCCTATAGCAGTTGCTAAAAAATCAATACCAGTTCTTTCACAAAATTCTGCAGCTTGTGATGGGTCAGTGTAGCCGTAAGTTGCAATAGCTTCTTCGTAAATTGTTTCAGCACCAACATGACCGAGTTCAGCTTCAATTGGAATGCCGAGTGGATGGAACTTATCAACTACTTCTTTTGTTAATTTTATATTTGTTTCAAAATCCTGTGCTGATGCATCAATCATAATAGATGTATAACCTATATCTACAGCATGACTTACTATTTCAAAGTTTCTGCCATGATCCCAATGTATACATGCAGGTACAGTTGCTTTATCCGCCATAGAAATCATCATATTAATGAAGTGATTTATATCTGTATTGTCTAGGAACCCACTACCAAACGATAAAATGATTGGAGCTTGTGCTTCTTCAGTAGCGTCCATGACTCCTTGTAGCATTTCTGTATTCCAAATACAGAAATTTGGTACTGCATAGCCTTCCTTTTGGGCTTTTAATAACATATCTTTCATTGAAACAAACATAATAACATCTCCTTTATTTTCTAATATATTTTGAGAAAATATCATAACTCCTAAATACACTTGGTATAACATGATTTACTAACTGGTTCATAGTATTTTGTATATACTCACATAATACTATCACAAATCTTTATTGTCAACATTATATTTGTGTTTAGAATATTTTAGTCATTAATTATGCTTTGTTTCAAAGATAATAGTTCGTATAGTCTCTTAATAATAGGTATATTTTTTATAATGCCCCCTTACTAGCAATATAACTGTGGTCACAATAATAGCGCTACATTCTTTTTACCAACACTAATACTATAATTCCTACTATATTTATTACAATATTCTGGACAGTCATAATAACTATCTGCACAGGAACTTCAATTGGATTATTATATAGAAGTTGAACAAGATGAAGACCGAAATTCCCGCTATTATAAAGGCAGATAGAATTAGTAAAAGAACTTGATGCAGTTTTATGTTATCTTACTATATCCATTGTAGAATCATTAATTTCTTTCTCCATTATTTCCCAAGCTTTTTTTATATCTGGGTTCTTATTCCATAAAGCAGGCGGACCTAATACTACAACATCTGCACCGGCTTCATATAGGCATCCATATACATCACTGTTCATAGATCCATCTGCTTCAATTAGGAAATTTAAGTTCATCTCTTCCCGCCATTGTGCAAGAGTTCTAATTTTATCGTACATCTGTGTAATAACTTTTTGACCTGCATATCCTGCATCCACAATCATTATTGTTACTTTATCAAGAAGCGGTAAGTAATAACGAATTGCTTCAAGTGAACTTGCAGGATTCATTGCAATGCCAGCCTTGCACCCTAATGATTTAATTTTGTTTAGAGTTACAAAAGCATCACTTTCAATACAATCTGTATGTACAGTAATATATTTTGCACCTGCATTTGCAAACATTTCAAGAAAATCTTGTGGATGCTTTACCATTAAGTGTGCATCCATAGGTGTTTTAACCATATCTTTTATATAGTTTAAGAAATCAGATCCTATACCAAATGTCTTTACGTAATTTCCGTCTTTCACGTCCATATGCAGAAAATCTGCATGTTCATCAATAAATTTAATTTGTTCCTCCATTTTAAACATATCACAACAACCTAAAGACGGTGCAATCATTAAATTTTTCATTTATTATCTCTCCTCTAATGTATTATTTTGCAACAGTAACATTTTACATATTTCTGAATTTAAATTAAAAATTAATCTAAATCATTTCCAGTATATTTTTCGAAAAAAGTATACCTTTACAATGATCACTTCTACTCCAATTTAGTATAGTTTTTACTAAATGTCAATAATTTATGACTGTTTTAAAAATAAAAGATTTGTTTCAAAGATAAATTTGTTTGAATGTAATCAATTTATATAGTTAGCTATAATTTATGTTATTTTTCAATATATTAGGATTTTCACTTAATTAAAATTAAGTGAATGCATGAGCGTTAGTGAATTTTCGTAATCTTTAATTTAGTGGGAAAGTGAAGCATCTTGAGTGATGCAAAGTATAGTATCCAGCCATTAATAAGGCTTGTTAATTAGAACTGACCGCTTTAAGGATTGCTGTGATTATATAGTAAATATAGTTGAAAAAGTCGAAAAAATTTATGATATAGAAAAAAAATCATCATTAAATGCGCAAATGAATAATTTGATTTTATTTGTGAATAACAAACGTATTTGTAAACGAAATATATGAATAATTTCAAATTAATACTTGTTTATATTGAGTATAAATATGCATTTCAATAAAAAAGTGATTAAAACACAGAATATTATCTTGACAATTAACAATTGAGTGTATATTATGATAACTGTAAACTGTTTCACAAATAAGTTTTCTGAAACAAAATAATTAAAACAGTAATAGGCTAAGTTAAAGATATGTGCATATTAACTTAAAAAATTTTAAAATAATTATTAGGAGGAATTTATTATGAAAGCATTAGCAAGATATGGTAAAAAATTCGGAGGTTACAGATTTATTGATGTCCCTGAACCAAAATGTGGAGCTGAGGATATCATTGTAGAAATTAAAGCAGCAGCAATTTGTGGTGCAGACATGAAGCATTTTAATGTTGAAAATGGATCAGATGAATTTAACTCAATCCGTGGCCATGAATTTGCAGGGGATATTGTTAAAGTGGGAAAAGATGTAAAGGATTGGAAAGTTGGTCAAAGAATAGTTTCTGATAATACTGGTCATGTATGTGGAACATGTCCATCTTGCGATTCAGGAGATTTTATTACATGTCCTGAAAAAGTCAATTTAGGATTAGATAATAATAGATGGGGTGGAGGTTTTACTAAATATTGTGTAATTCCTGGAGAAATTTTAAGAATACACAAACATGCTATTTGGGAAATTCCAGAGAACATTAAATATGAAGAAGCAGCAGTACTTGATCCAATTTGTAATGCATATAAGGCAATAGCTCAAAGATCTAAATTTCTCCCTGGGCAAGATGTAGTTGTGTTTGGTACTGGTCCATTAGGATTATTCGCAGTACAGATAGCTAAAATTATGGGAGCAGTTAATATTGTTGTAGTTGGTTTGGACGATGATACTAAAGTTCGTTTTGGTGTTGCAAAAGAATTAGGTGCAACTCATGTAGTCAATGGATCTAAAGAAGAGGTTGTTAAAAGATGTAGAGAAATTTGTGGTAGAGAGAATCTTGGCTTAGTTGTTGAATGTTCAGGTGCTAACATTGCATTAAAACAAGCTATTGAAATGCTTAGACCAAATGGTGAAGTTGTCCGTGTAGGAATGGGATTCAAACCAATGGAATATTCAATAAATGATATTACAGTAAATGCAATTAGTATTATTGGACATATGGGATATGATACTACATCTTGGAGAAATGCAATTCGCCTTTTAGAAAGTGGTCAAATTAAAGTTCAACCATTAATTACTCATAGAATTGGTCTTTCTGAATGGGAAAAAGGTTTTGAAGCAATGGCAAACAAAGACGCAATAAAAGTTATAATGCATTATGATTGCGATTAATAAATTAGTCATAATAAAAATCTTATCTGTTGGTTTATAATAAATCAACAGATAATAAACTGATAGGTAATATATTATTGAAATGTTGTGAGTTGTTAAAAAAAAGGTAACTTCGTAAATAATAAGTTTAAAAATAAATATATTATATGTTTGGAGGATTTTATATTATGGATAATAAAGTAGCAAAACCCAATTGTGGTGCAAGACTTGATCGACTTCCTAGCTCTGGGTGGCACTGGAAAATGTTTTCTTTGGTTGGATTAGGATTATTATTTGGAGGTATGATTAATAGTGTCGGTGGAATAATTCTGGCACAATTAAAAGTTTTGGGCTGGACTGATAATTCTACAAGTGCTATATTTTCTTCTTTAACAACAACTGGTATGTTTTTAGGATCTATTTTTGGCGGAATTATTGGTGATAAGTTTGGACGTAGAAATGGATATAGGATATGTATGATAGCATATATTATTCCAATGATTGGTGCAGCTTGTGCACCCAATATGACATTTATTATCGTATGTCGTTTCATAATGGGATTTGGTCTTGGTGCCTTGCTTGTAACGTTGTTTGCAGGATTTACAGAGTATGTTCCAGGTAATAGCCGTGGTACATGGTCTGGAAGAAATTCATTTCTTGGCAACTGGGCGTATCCAATTTCATCTTTGCTTTCAATGGTTATTACACCGCTTGTAGCACCAGATATGAGTTGGAGATTAATGTTTGCAATTCCAGCTGTACTTTCAATTATCCTTTTCTTTTTTGTAAATGCAAAATTCCCAGAATCTCCACGTTGGCTAGAATCACAAGGGAGATATGAAGAAGCAGAAAAACTAATGTCAGCAATTGAATCAGACGTAGAACGTACGACAGGTCAAAAATTAGCTCCTGTTGAAGAAATACCTATTGAGAAGGCAAAAGAAAAAGTAATTCCATATTCTCATCTATTTAAAGGGGAATTATTAAAAAGAGTTATTCTTGGTGCATTTGTATTAATAGCAATGAATGTCATTCAATATACTTTGATTAATTGGTTACCTACAATTTTTCTACAACAAGGTATTGATATTAAAAAATCTATTGTTATGAATACAATGAGTATGTTTGGAGCTCCACTTGGTGTATTTATTGCAGCAGTTGTAATGGATAAAGTTCCACGTAAAGTAATGGGGATTGGATTATTAGTACTTATGGCAGTACTTGGATACATTTATTCATTGCAAACTGATATGATTGTAATTACTATTATTGGATTTTTCTTAATTACAATTGTTTATATGTATGTTTGTTATGCATCTGCTGTGTATGTTCCTGAAATTTGGCCTACTGAAGCAAAATTACGTGGTTCAGGACTTGCTAATTCAATTGGACGTATTAGTGGTATTTTAACACCATTTGCAGTAGCTTCATTATTAACAAATGCTGGAGTAAAAGGAGTATTTATTTTATTAGGTGCAGTAGCTATTATTGCAGCATTAGCAATAGCATTTCTTGGTATTGATACTAGAAATGTATCTGTTGAAGACATAGGTGCTAATGCAAAATAATAAATTTAATTGTTATGGGTTTGTTATAAATATGACAAGCCCTTCAATATAAAATGTGACAGAAAGGATTTGAGATAAGTGAAAAATACAGAAGCAATTTTAGTTGTTCCTGGAACAATGGAGATAATAGAAGCTCCAATGCCTGTTCCAAAAGATGACGAAGTGTTAATTAAAGTGGAATATATAGGAATTTGTGGATCGGATGTTCATGGATTTGAATCTGGACCATTTATCCCACCATCAGATCCAAATCAAAAGATTGGATTAGGACATGAGTGTGCTGGTGAAGTTGTAGGAATTGGTGTTAACGTAGCTAAGTTCAAAATAGGAGATAAAGTTTGCATTGAACCAGGAGTTCCTTGTGGAAAATGTCGTTTTTGTTTGGAAGGTAAATATAATATTTGTCCGGATGTAGATTTTATGGCAACACAGCCAAACTATAGAGGTGCTTTGGCAAATTATTTATGCCATCCTGAAAGTTTTGTATATAAGATTCCAGATAATATGTCAACAATGGAGGGTGCACTAGTTGAACCTGCCGCAGTTGGTATGCATGCAGCCATGTCAGCAGATGCAAAGTTAGGTAAAAAAATTATTATTCTTGGTGCTGGCTGCATTGGATTAATGACTTTGCAATCTTGTAAAGCTATGGGTGCTACAGAAATTGTAGTAGTAGATGTTTTGCCTAAAAGATTAGAACTAGCAAAGAAACTTGGAGCAATGGAAGTTATTAATGGACTGGAGGAAGATACAGTCGTAAGGTGCAAAGAGCTTCTTGGTGAATTAGGTGCAGATATTGTGTTTGAAACAGCCGGATCACAAGTAACAGCAAAACAAGCACCACTTTTAGTAGTACGTGGTGGAAAAATAATGATTGTAGGTACCATTCCAGGTGAAACTCCAATTAATTTCTTGAAAATTAATAGAGAAGTAACAATTCAGACTGTGTTCCGTTATGCAAATCGTTATCCAACTACTATAGAAGCAATTTCATCGGGTAGTATTGATGTAATATCAATGGTTACTCATATTTACGATTATAATGATGTGCAAAAAGCTTTTGATGAATCTGTTAATTGTAAAAAAGATATTATCAAAGGTGTTATAAAAATTAATAATTAGAAAAAAATAAACAATAAGAAGGAGAATAAAATTATGTTAGCAGATATTAAATATTGGGAAAATAAAGCAAAAGAAGGTGGATATGCAATTCCACATTTTAATGTATGGAATGCAGAGATGCTTATGGGAGCTATAGATGCGGCAGAAGAAGCAAAGGCTCCAATTATTATATCTTTCGGGACAGGTTTTACAGGGAATACTTCTTTTGAAGACTTCTCTGAAATGATGGTTTCAATGGCAAAGAAAGCAACAGTACCAGTTATTACACACTGGGATCATGGTCGTAACATGGAAATTGTACAAAACGCACATAATCATGGCATGAATTCTGTTATGATAGATGCTTCTGCTTGTGACTTTGAAGAAAATATTAGATTAACAAAAGAAGTTGTAGATTACTTCCACCCACTTGGAATTCCTGTCGAAGCAGAATTGGGTCATGTTGGGAATGAAACTCTTTACGAAGAAGCCCTTGCTTCATACAAATATACAGATCCTAGTCAAGCCGCTGAGTTTGTAGAAAGAACTGGTTGTGACTCTCTAGCAGTTGCAATTGGAAATCAACATGGTGTATACACTTCTGAACCTAAATTAAACTTTGAAGTAGTAGAACAGGTTAGAGATGCAGTTTCTGTTCCTTTAGTATTACATGGTGCTTCAGGTATTGGTGATAAAGATATTAAAAAGGCAATTTCTCTTGGTATTACTAAAATCAATATTCATACTGAACTTTGTCAGGCTGCAATGGAAGCTGTTGTTGCAAATCAAAATGAACCATTCTTACAATTGGAAAGGGCAGTCCGTGAGGCTGTAAAACAAAGAGCATTAGAAAAAATCAGATTATTTAGAACTGATGGAAAGGCGGAGTAAAATTGAATGAAAAATTGGATGTCATATGTGTTGGTGCTGCAATTGTAGATATTCCATTACAACCTGTTAGTAAAAATATATTTGATGTAGAATCTTATCCATTGGATAGGATATCCATGACTATTGGTGGAGATGCAATTAATGAAGCAACAATTATTTCTCGTTTAGGTCACAAAGTAGCATTGATGAGTAGAATTGGTAAAGATGCTGTAGGAAACTTTATTTTAGAAGCTTGTAAAAAAGATAATATTGATGTAAATAGTATTCATATTGATGTAAATATCGATACCTCAATTAATGTAGGATTAGTAACACATGATGGAGAAAGAACCTTTGTTACCAATAGAAATGGAAGCTTATGGAAGATGACTATTGAAGATGTAGATTTTGATAGGTTTAAAGATGCTCGTTTATTGTCGTTGGCAAGTATTTTCAATAATCCATTGCTAGATGGTCCTGCTTTAGTAAAAATATTTAAGGAAGCAAAGATAAATAATATGATTATCTGTGCAGATATGATTAAAGCTAGGTTATGTGAGACTTTAGAGGATATTGGAGAAGCACTTAGTTATGTAGATTATTTCTTCCCTAATTATGATGAAGCATGTATAATAACTGGAAAAACAGATATTAACGAAATAGCAGATATTTTTTTAGGATGTGGCGTAAAAAATGTTGTTATAAAAACAGGAAAAGAAGGTTGCTTTATAAAAAATAGTAAACAGGCTTTACATATTGCAGCCTGCAAGAATATTAAAGCTATTGATACAATAGGAGCCGGAGATAATTTTGCTTCTGGATTTATTACAGGTATATTAGATGGAAAGACATTAAAAGAATGTGCAGAATTTGCAAATGTTACTGCAGCTATTTCAGTACAGAGTGTAGGTGCTACTACAGGAGTGAAAAATAGAGAGCAGGTAGAAAAGCTTTTGCAGTATACCAAAAGAAAAAATAGTATAAATAATACTAATAAATATGTATATTGAAGGGCAGGTTGATTATAAAAATGAATACAATGAAATTAGGAAAGACTGACATAGATATTTCAAGAATGGGACTGGGAACATGGTCAATTGGAGGAGGCCCAGCGTGGGGCGGAGATAAAGATCTTCAAACATCTATTGATACAATACGTGAGTGTCCAAAATTAGGAATTAATTTAGTGGATACAGCCCCAGGCTACAATTTTGGAAATAGTGAAATAATTTTAGGTAAAGCGCTTAAGGGAATGAAGCGTGAAGATTATATACTTATCACAAAGTGTGGTATTGTATGGACTAGAGAAGGAAGTCTATTTAATAAAGTTGGAGATACACAGCTATATAAAAATTTATCTAAGGAATCAATTCGTGAAGAAATAGAGATTAGCTTAGAACGTATGGGGGTCGATTATGTTGATATTTATATGACTCACTGGCAATCTGTAGAACCATTCTTTACACCAATTTCTGAAACAATGGAAGTTTTAAATGATCTGAAAGCACAAGGGAAAATTAAAGCAATTGGTGCTGCGAATGCTACAACAGAGCATATCAAAGAATATTTAAAATATGGGGACTTGGATATTATACAAGCAAAATATAGTATTCTTGACCGTGAAATTGAAAAAGATTTAATTCCTATTTGTAAAGAAAATAATATCACACTCCAAGCGTATTCACCACTAGAACAAGGTTTATTAAGTGGATGTTTACCAAGAGATTATGTTCCAGTAGGTGCACAATGCAATAAAAAATGGTTCCAACCTGAGAATATGCAAAAAGCGATGGACATGATGGATGCATGGAAACCACTTTACGAGAAATACAATTGTACAATTGCCAACTTGGCATTGGCATGGGTACTAGCTCAAGGTGATTTTGTTAACTTATTAAGTGGTGCAAATACAGTAGATCAAATTAAGCAAAATGTAAATTCTATTGAAATCGAATTATCTAAAGAAGATATACAAAAAATGCGTGATATGGCAGAAGCTATTGATTAATAAAAAAGTTTGATTTATTTAATATGCCTTAAATACTTAGTTATACAGATACACAAACTTGGTAGTCATCTTTCTAAACTTATGGACTACTGAGTTTGTGTTTTTTATAATAAGGCTACAATTAATCTGGAAGAAAAACAGAAGATTGCTATTAAAACAATGGAGTTACTAAAAGATAAAACTAATATAGCGGCAGATTCAAGTTCTACTGTAATCGAAACTTTGAAATTAATAAGAAATAAAAAAGATATTGTATTATTGACAAATTCTACAGAGGTTTTGCATGAATTTACGCAATCAGAATTAACGACGGAAAGATATCTGCTTATTCTGATTATAAAGCAGATATACTTGAAGCATTCTATATTAATAAAAATAGAGTGTATTTAAAGTACACTCTAAAAGGATATCTATAAAAAAATTACAGATATATATGATTTATCAGTAGATTATGATCCTAAGACAGAGATGGCTAAACAGTTTTTTGCTACTGTCCAAAATAAACTACGTTTTGCTCGAGGAACGTATAAAATTAGAAGCATTATACAAGCCAGGAGACTAAGCCCAGTTTGAATTGTAGAGCAAATAGGAGGGCGTTCCGAACGTACTGTAAGGCGTGAAATTGCTAAAGGAATGGTAGAACTGTTGAATAGTGACTTAACAACTTGAATGGAATATAGCGCTGAAGTTTGACAGTTAGAGCATGACAGACGAGGCACAGCAAAAGGACCTGCATTGAAAATATGAAAAGACCATAAATTGGTTGAGTATTTAGAAAAAGCCATTGGTAATTATGGTGAATCACCATATGCAGCTATTCAAAATATCAAAAATGGAGGACTACAATTTGATACAAGCATCTGCTAATTTACCAAGCTTTTTTTATGTCGCACTTTTATTCAATAAAGCAGGTGGTCCTAAAGACCACAACATCTGTTCAGCTTCATATAGGGGGCTATCGTCACTATTATAGATCCATCTGCTTCAATTAGAAAATCTAATTTCATTTTAATCACAATCATAAGTTAAAATAACTTTTATTGCTTCCTTGCTTTCCATTAAAGAAGATTCATCACCTCTTACAGATCCAAATTTGTCTGAATCGTTTTCAAATTTATAATGTTTCATATCAGCACCACAAATTGCTGCTGCTTTAATTTCTATGATGATATCGCCATCACCACAAACTGGTTCAGCAACATCTATCCACTTATAACTTCCAAATTCACTTGGTGTACCATACTTTTCTAATGCTTTCATAAACGTTTTCATATTTTTTATTTGTTTTTATCTACATCCATATAATACTATTATAAATCTTTATTATCAAACAAAATATTTGTTTTTCAAATAACACATTATTATTTAAAAGATTTATCCTTTGTAAAATACTTAATTTCAAATATATTATACCTTCAATTATAGAAATAAGTCTCTTCTGATAACTATAATTACTTTTTAGGTTCATGTACTTCCATACATATTTCTTCAATTGATTTTTGCTTAGTTTCAACACCAATAGTTGCAATAACCAATGCTACAAAAATAAGCACTCCTCCAAGAGTGATAAAAACAGCAACAGATCCATAACTTGTCATAAGCCACGCCACTCCAAATGGTGTGAAAATTGTTATAGCTCTTCCAATTGCATTACATAGTCCAGATCCCCTAAGACGAATTTCAGTTGGCCATAATTCAGGAACATAAACTGCGGATGCAAAACAAACATACATATAAAGAAAAACAATTAGTAAAAATCCTAATATAATAATCATTACTTCTGAGCGTTGAATTGCGTAAACATAACCCAAAACGGCTATTAAAAACAACAGTATAACACCCATCCACTTACGTGGAAATTTATCTATTATTCGTGTTGCAATAAATACTCCAATTGGTGCACCAAGCATAATCACAGTAGTCATTATGATGGATTTGGTAATATTTATACCTGAGCTTACAAATATTGTTGGAATCCAAGTGGTAATACTATAAAGTGCTGTATTCATTCCTATAAGCACAAAACTTCCAAGTATTGTTCTCTTTAATAAAGCGCCTTTAAATAAACTTGAGAAAGGTATCTTCTTTTCATAAGGAGCTTCTTTGGAAGTTATTTCATCTACTTGTGATAGCTTAATTCCATGCTCAAGTTCTATTTGTTTTTCAATCTCACAAAGTATTTTGTCAGCTTTATCTTCAAGTCCACATGAAACATACCATCGTGGTGATTCTGGAAAATTGTGACGTGCAAACCATAGAGCTAATGCGGCAACTCCAGCAATAATAAACATTGCACGCCAGCCATAATTAGGACCCAAAAGTGGCATTACCAAAATACCGATAAAAGTAGCTAATGGCGGTGCACAGTTACCCACCAATGATAATGTGGCAGACCATTTACCACGGTTTTTTGCAGAAATAAATTCAGTAAATGTAGCAAACCCCACAACAATTTCAGCACCTAATCCAATACCTGCTATTCCACGCAGTATAATTAGCATAGTCATATTAGTTGCAAATCCTGCGGCTATTGAAGTTATACCAAATATAAGGAGGTTGACTTGATAAGCAAATTTTCTCCCTAGATGATCCCCTGAGAAACCGGCAAACAGAGATCCAATAAAAAGTCCAGCCATAGTACAGGAAGTAAACGCTGCATTTAAATAATTGTTAGACCAACCATTCTTTACTAATTGAGCTAAAACTATCCCACCTAAACAATTATCAAATCCATCTATTAACAACCCAAATCCAATTAACCAAAAAATTTTATAATGCCATTTTGATGTAGGTAAACGCTCAATCCTAGCTCCTATATTATTTTGTATTCTCATATAAATTCCTCCTAAAAATATATTTTATATTATCCAAGTGTAACTATTATTTATATATATATTTATTTTCATCCATCCGTAATTGCGGTTCTTGAAAACGTATAGATTTTATAGTAAGCACTGCTAATATATCTACATTTTAGAGTAGTTTTTATTGGATGTCAATATTTTTATGTTTGTTTTAAATATATTTTGTTGTTTTTAAACATTATTTATTAGATAAAATTAAAAGAGTATAGTCTATTACTATACTCTACACTTTTTTTAATATTAATAAATTACTTTTATATTATAGTTTTGCAGAAATTTCATCCAATCTGCTCCAGGCTCCTCATCGGTAATAATATAATTTATATCATTAAAATCAAAAAGCTTAACTAGAGATATTCTATCAAATTTAGTGTGATCTACTAATAATATAACATTGTTAGCTTGTTCAATCATTTCTTTTTTAATTTCTGCTTCTTTATCACTAGAATCCATTATTCCATTGTTCTTATCCATACCCTTACAACTAATAAATGCTATATCTACATGATAATTTTTAATAGCTTTTTTTGCTACAATTCCTGATAATGACATTGAACCCTTTTCTAAAAGACCACCAGTAGACACTATATTCAAATCGGATTGATTTAATTCATGTAATGCTTCTACAGAGTTAGTAATAATCGTAATATTATTTTTGTCTTTAATTAATTTTAAAACTTCCATCACTGTAGAACTTGAATCTGCAATCATTGTGGTGCTATTTTTTATAAAGTCAAGCGCCTTAAGAGCAATATTTTGTTTGATTTCCACATTTATGCTTGATCTCTTATAAAACGGTATGCCTTCATTTGTTTTTTCAATACTTAGTACAGCACCTCCATAAGTCCTCACAACTGTACCTCTTGCTTCTAACTTTTCAAGGTCTCTTCTTATAGTTTCTTCTGTAACATTAAATTTTTCACTTAATTTTGATACAGTTACTTTTTTTTCTGTAATTACCATTTCATTTATAATATCTAATCTTTCTTTAGATGCCACTTTGCTTCTCCTTTCTTAAAATAATCATAAATCTTATTTTTCAATGATTTCATATATATTTCGCCATCATTTAAATTCACAATTATAGTTATCTAAATTTTCTTAGGCTTTTTTATTGATTATAACAGATAATCAATAATATCTCAAATCAATAAAATTTCATTGAAACACAGAAATATTAAAAATTTATTTTTTAATTCTCATAAAGAAATAATACTTAAGATTTGAATAAAATTCACACATGTTCATTACACGATATACGTGAAGCGAGGGTTTGCAATTTTAGTGTTTATGGTAAATATATAGAAGAACACCCCCTTATTTGATATAATTTAATATTAATTTGTGCAGTTTTATTAGGTCTCAGTTTCTGATTAGATATTCAGGAAATAAGGATGTCGATTTTAAAGAATTCCATTCTAAAGTAGTTGATTCTGGTGAATATGATGAAAATTCCAGTATAAAAAGTAAAGATTATTTATACAATGCTCTGAGTCGGAGAAATTCATTTTGAGAATAGACCATTTGGCAGTTAATTTAATAAATTTTATATAAGAAGTGAAAAAATCTACTGAAAGAAATATAATAGCTATAAACGCTATAGAAAATACATTGATAAAAATTAGATAGTAATTATAATAAAGCATTAATTGACTTATTAAATGAATATAAGGATAAATTAAGTCTTTCCGCTTATTTTTTTATAATGAATTAGTATATTAATCTAAAATGTATAGTTGAAGGATTAACTTAATTTATCTTATTTTTCAAACAAAAACAACTGGTGTTTAATGTATTTAGGCACCCTCTCATACCAGTAGACAAGGCGTTTTTTTTGGGTTAAAATTACTTTTTAAGGAATCGAACAAGTAGTCTTCATTAATTAAGACTACTTGTTCGAATATTAGCAGTTTTAATGTTATTATATGTATAATAACTAGTAACTGGAGGCTAAGATGAGTTCAGATATTAGAATGATTAATGAATATCAAGAGATTAGTGAGGTCCTTTTTAAAAGTAATACTTTAAGAAATCTGATAATCCTAAGAACTTAAAATTCAATAATTTTGAAACACGAGAATATGACTATGAGGATTTAGAGAGAAAGTTGCTTGGATGGGATAAGTAATTAATAAGAAGATAAAAAGCTATCTTCTTATACTAAAAACTTGTATCAAGCTTTTTAGCATTTATAATTAACTTAATTATTTATAATGATTAAATCTTTTCATATTAATGATAAAACTATTTCTTCTGTGGTTCTAAGTTTACCGATCCTAGGAAAGATATGGTTACAAACATAGTCATGTTCTTCTTTTGTAGAAGCTGCCATTGCATCTGTTGAAAAAATTTGGTTATAACCATGTTGAAAAGCTTCTCTTGCGGTAGTGTCTACGCCAATTCCAGTAGAAACACCACATAATACGATAGTATCAATTCCACGGCGTCTTAGCTGTAAATCAAGGTCAGTACCATAAAAGGCCCCCCATTGTTTTTTTATGACATGATGTGTATTCTTGGCATTTTCTAATTCAGGAACAAAACTATCCCAGCCCTTTGGAAATTGCATTGAACTAGCTTTGGAATCTATAGAAGGCTTTAACATATCTTTCCCATCTAAAGTTGAAACTTTTACAAGAACTACGAAAGCCCCTTTCTCAGTAAATGCATTAATTAATTTACTTGCATTTTGTATAACCTCTTCACCGGTAAAAGGTGAAAGTTTCCTATTTACAATACCCACTTGCAAATCTATAACTACAAGTGCTGTCCTCTCTGCTTTAATAAATTTAGTTTCCTTTATTGTTTTCAAATTTTCCATTTTTATTTCTCCTTTATCTACTTTAATTTTGTAAAACATTCAGTTTCTTATACACTTTAAAATATACCCAGATCGCATTTAAAAGTAGCAAACTGCTTGTAGTAAGAAACACATATCTTATACCAAAGTGCGCTGCTACTTGTCCTCCTAGCACAGATCCGGCAAAAGTTCCTACGTAAAACGCAGATATATTAAAACCAAAAACTCTACCTGTAATGGCTTTTGGTGTTATTTTTTTTAGCAGCGTATTAATTGATGGTGTAAGGCCAGCTGTTGCAAATCCAAGCAAAAATCTCAAGCCCATTAACTGCCATGGATTCCGTGCGAAGGCCTGAGGTATAAATAAAACTCCTGCCACAATAAGCGCTGCAAGCATTACCTTTTGAGGTCCAACCTTATCTGATAATTTTCCAAGCCTTGGAGCCGCTATTATAACTGCAAGTCCAGAAGCTGAAAATGCCATACCAGAAATAAGTGCAATATGAGCTGTATTAGTTGATAACTGAGTTATATATACAGTCATTATAGGTTCAATGGAATAATATGCAAGTTGCAATATAAATGAAGTTATAAACATAGTTATAATAAGACTAGGATCAGGTAATTGTTTCCATACTTCTTTAATACTTAAAGTCTTTTTTTCTTCTCGTACAAAATCCTCTTTAATGAATAATAAAGTTGCAATGAACACAATGAACATTAGTATTCCAGTTATAAAAAATGTAAATTGTAGCCCTAAAATTTCATCTAAAAACCCACCAAGTGATGGTCCAATCAGCGACCCTGTAACTGAAGCTGTTGAAAGTACTCCCAAAGCCCACCCTGCATGTTCTTCTTCTGTTTGAGTCGCTATAAGTATAGTACAAGCTGTAGCATACCCAGTTATAGCTCCTTGAAGTATTCGAAGTCCAATCAGTTGATATACATTTTGTGCAAAGCCCATACTTCCAATTACAATAGCCATTCCAAGGCTTGCCCGCAAAAGCATTGGTTTTCTTCCAACCTTATCTGCAGCAGCACCCCATATTGGTGAAAAAATTGCTGATACAATAAAAGTAATTCCAAAAGCAATTCCAGATAGCTGCTCAACTTCAGATATATTTTGGATTCCTAGCTGCCTTATATAAAGAGGCATAATTGGAGCTATTTGACTCATTCCTATAGCTCCAATAAATGTTCCAAACCAACATACAATTAAATTTCTTTTCCACATTTTCATTAGTATATTCCTTCCTTCATGATTGATAATCACAAAGTAAGTATAACCTTGAGAAGGGCTTGAATCCATGTTATATTTTAATATCCATGTACATTTTTGTCATAGAATTCTGAAGGACTTATGCCCTCAATTTTCTTAAATAGCTTACTAAAATAAAATTCGTCAGTGAATCCAAGTATTTGTGCGATTTCCCTTATTTTTTTATCACCTTCAATAATAAATTCTTTGGCTTTATCAACTTTTATCTTATTAAAAAATTCAATTACAGAATATCCTGTAGTTTCTTTAAAAACTCTGGATAAATAAGCTGATGATAGTTGCACTAGTTCAGATAAATCTGCCAAAGTTATTTTATTATCTATATGTTGGCGCATGTATTCAATAATTTTTTCAACTTTTAAGGAGGTCGAATAATTTCGGCTATTCTTTTTTATATTTTTTAAAATTTCAAATAATAATTGTTGTAGTAAAGTTTTCGTTATAAATTCATACCCTGGTAATTTATCACTCCAGGATTCAACCAATTTCTTAAATACATTATTAATCTGATAATAATCCTTTAAGACTTGAACAGGTTCTAGTGGTAGCATATCAGTCTCATTTCTAATATCCCATTTGTCATCATTAAAGTTTACAGTTGCATAACTGAAATGTACTGATAAAAAAGAAAATGGATCTTCAATATCTATATCTATAGAATGTTGTACATTTTTGGGAATGTATAACAGCATAGATTCTTTAGCATGATATTTTTTATTTTGAACTGTAATATGCCCTTTACCCCTAATAATAAAAAGGAGTTCATGATGCTGAAGTGTTCTACTTATTCTTTTTGAATATTTCTCACCTTCATTTCCCTGCCTACAATTGCAGTGATGAATATGAAAAAACAGGTTATTTATATTCATAATTTCCTCCATTAATCTTCTATATAACTCCTATTTACATTAATGTTACATACAAATATAAGATTATATAATATTTGTGATAAGGCACAATCAGAAAAATAACAAGTCCATGTGCCTAAAAATCAGTGAATTTAGTGAATTATTTGTATGTTTCAAGGTTTTGAAGGGAGGGCATATCCAAATACTACAACAGGTGCAGGAGCTACAGTAACTACTGCTTCAGCAGTGGGCGTTAAGAGTCTTGATATAGTGGAGGTTGGCACTTGCATGCTATTGGTATTTTAAACTTCTCCATAAGTAATATTTTTCTGTACTTTATTTCCATCAATAATCTTATATTCACTTGGGTATGCAACTACTTGAAAAGGAATTGGTGTTTTATAAATAGAATCATTTTCTGCTAAGTATCTCATATGAACTTCTTCATATTTTTCTCCCTTGCTCAGCCAAAAATAATCTTCTAGACACATTGCTCTAGTTCTTCTGCAAAGTTCCCAAAAATCATAATCAATAAGCCCCATTACCTTTAATATTTCGTCTATATTTGCCCTTTCTTTTGGAACAACTCTATCTTCAAGCCAAAATACAATATTCTTATGAGTTGGTTTGTAATCAAGATTCCAATTTTTATAACTATACATACCTATAGGAAGATATTTTCTGTCTTGAACAGTATCATATTTGTTGAAACTAAATTGTTTATTATTTGTATCATAAATCAAGTCACCGACTGGAACATCTTGACACATAAGCATATATTTATCTATCATAGTATCTTCCTTTCAATCAAATAATTATATCTAGTTTCTAATAAATATTTGATACATTCAATCCTGTAGTCTGATAAATATTCTCTATATTTATCTACTATACAAAGTAAATCTTCTAACGGTACCCTCTTTAACTTTATGCTTCCAATTAACTCTAACTGTTTATAATGTGACTCTGCAAAAGGCTTACATTCATCTATCATTTCCCAAGTTTCTTTATCATCCTGTTCTAATTCAAAATCTTGTATATCAGCGTATAAAGATAGCCCATGATCATAAAGTGGTGCAAATTTTAATGTTTCTTCCTTTTTAACAACTACACTGAAATTCCTTAAATGCCTATCTATATTGTTTATCAAAAAATCTATTACTATCATTCTATCTATCTCTAATTTAAATTGTGGTATTACAGATATAACAGTTTTATACAAATTTTCTCTTGAAACATCACCAAGTAAATTTCTAATACTCATTAGAATTTCTTTATCTTCTAAAAAATCTTCTGATATATTTACAAGCACTTCTTTATCAAAACTAGGTAATTTCATGTTTTGCAAGATATTATTAGCGCAGGGTATATTAAATGATTTAATTATTTCACTTGCAATGACTTCGCTAACTGGCTCTAATATAGATAGCTTATTTCTAAACTTAGTTCCTGTTTTTATATAAACCTTTTTCCCATCAATATTTCCAATGCATTTATATAGCATGCCTTTCGATGTGCTAGTTAAACTTAATTCTCTTAAGTTATCTATATTCATAAAATTACCACCTTTTGATTTAAATATTCTTTATATTATATAGGTTCATATGACCTAATAGTATTATACCATTTAGAGTTTAATTATAATATTTAATTACTTTTAATTCTACTAATGTAAGTTCAGACAGAATTTTAAAATATTATTATAGTTGACTCTAACTTGTCTATTTAATCTGGAACCATATCTGAACTAATACCTTACAGAGATTTTTAGACTTTATTATACCTTAAGAAGATAAGAAGTTATCAATAGATCTTCTTAAGGTGTTTCTCAATAATTGTTATTTCTACTACTTAAGGCTTTTAATACTATCAAATCTATATTTTGCATTTAATCACTACTTCGTTAAAAAAGAAAATTATGTATTAAGTTACAGTCACCCTAATATGAAATGTGGTATAATTTATATTTAGTAAATAGAAATAGTGAATTTTTACAAAAAGAATATAGTATACACTATTAATATTCTATTATAAATCCAATACGGAGGTTTATTTATGGATAAAAGTATAATAAAGCTGATAATTATAATAATGGTTATATTCAGTACGTTATTAGTTGTTAGTACGTGTATAGCAATGTATTATGGAGGAGCAATGATGCAATCACAGATTGAATCAAAACAATCGGACCAAACAAACCAATAGAGCGGAACTTGTAGTATCAGATTACTCAAATCGTAGAAATTAAAAATCTATGATACAACGAAATAACAATTTTAAAAAATGTGTAATATACTGTAAAGTATTATAAAAATAGTGATCTAAAGAGCATCTAAGTTAAGGTGCTTTTTTTTTACTACCAAAAAGCAATTCAATATATTATCGGTAAATGACAGTCACCATATTATACTCAATCAAAAATATCTTCAATTGGTGTTTTACTACCCTTGATATATCAATTGCTAATTTCAGTGAAGAGTTATATTTTCCTGCTTCAAGACGTATAATTGTTTATAGTCTCGTATTTACTTTTTATGTATAATATACTATAATATTCTCTAAATTACTTTATTGAGTAATTTAATGATATTAGTATAAGGAGGGATTCATAATGAAAAAGTGGATATAAATCTAGAACTCAAATAGAGAATTACTTTAACTTATAAGAAATATAAGTTGAAAAATTACCAAATAGAATAAGAGGAGGAACTTTTATGTTACAAAGTGAAATATCTAAACAAATTACAACACCACTTACTGCTCCAGCCTTTCCTAAAGGACCATATAAATTTCATAATAGAGAATACTTGAACATAATATATCGTACTGACTTAGAAGCACTACGAGAAATTGTACCCGAGCCATTAGAATTAGACGATGAAGCACTAGTTAGATTCGAAATGATGGCTATGCCAGATGTGACTGGATTAGGATCTTACACTGAATGTGGACAGGCTATTCCAGTACATTTCAATGGTGTTCATGGTGATTATTTGCATATGATGTACTTAGATAATCATCCAGCTATTGCTGTTGGAAGAGAGGTAAGTGCTTATCCCAAGAAACTTGGGACTCCAAAATTATTTGTTGATTCAGATACATTAGTTGGTACACTAGACTATGGTGCACTAAGAGTTGCCATTGCTACAATGGGTTATAAACATCAAATTTTAGATGTTAAAGAAGCTTATGATCAAATTTCTCGTCCTAACTTCATGTTGAAAATTATTCAAGGCTATGATGGAAAACCAAGAATTTGTGAAATTATATGTGCTCAAAATGCTGATATCATTATACATGGGTCATGGACTGGTCCTGCAAGGCTACAATTATTTAGTCACGCATTAGCTCCGTTGTCTGATTTGCCTGTATTGGAAGTTGTGTCTGCATCACATATTCTTACAGATTTGACTCTTGGGCAACCTCATGTTGTACATGACTATCTTGCAAATGATTAGAATTGATAAAAGGTATGTTAAAAATTAAAAAATAAGATTAATAATTAAATTAAAATAGTCAGATACCTATACTTTGCAAATAGTAGTAGTGGGCATCTGGCCATATACTTTATAAATGTATATATTAAATAAATAATTATTGTAGTATAGTTTAGTTTCTAAAAACCAAACTATTTTTTATTTAGTGAGTGTGCTATAAATACTAGTTATAAAAAAGTTTATGGCATCGAATTTAGTTATATAATAATACAAAAAACTATATTTTTTGGACAATTAAGTAGTATTATTTGTAACTATATATCTTGCAATTGAGTTCCTATATCAAATAACTATTGTAAATTTATATATCCATGATTTTTATGTCATCTGAAATAATTAAATTTGCTTCTGTTACAGATTTGATTTCATCAATTGTTGTATCTTTATGAATCTCTTTTAGAAGTAGTCCATTAGGTGTTACTTCAATCACACAAAGTTCTGTAACAATTAAGTTTACTTGAGATTTTGCGGTTAGTGGCAATCTACATTTTTTAAGAATTTTAGGTTTTCCTTTTCCAGTATGTTGCATTGCTACAATTACTCTTTTTGCACCTATAACTAAGTCCATAGCACCGCCCATTCCTGGTACCATTTTACCTGGAACAATCCAATTTGCTAAACTTCCTTCTTCATCTACCTCTAAAGCTCCAAGTACAGTAATGTCAACATGTCCACCTCTAATTAGTGCAAAAGACATCGAACTATCAAAAAATGCACCATCTGGCAATATTGTCACATATTCTCCGCCTGCATTTATTATATCAGTATCCTCATACCCTAATTCTGATGCTGGACCCATTCCAACCATACCATTCTCTGATTGGAAAGTGATCTGGATTTTCTTTGGTACATAGTTTGCTACCAAAGTTGGAAGCCCTATCCCAAGATTCACAAGCTGTCCATCTTTTAATTCTTTTGCAACTCTTTTAGCAATAATCTCCTTTGCTAACTTACTATCTGTAATCAATTAAACTGCCTCCTTTACAATATAATTTACTAATACACCTGGAGTCATTATATCTTCTGTTCTTAATTGTTCACATCTTACTAGCTCTTCAGCTTCCATTATTACGATTTTTGCAGCCATTGCAATATAAGGATTAAAGTTTTTTGTAGTTGCTTTATAACATGTATTCCCAACTTCATCTACAATACTTCCTTTTACTAGTGAAACATCGGCATCTAATGGAAGTTCCAATAAATATTTTTTATCATTAATTGTAACTTTACGTTTTCCATTTTCTACTATAGTTCCTATCCCTGTTGGCGTTAATACACCTCCTAGCCCAGAGCCAGCTGCACGGATTCTTTCAATTAATGTTCCTTGTGGAGAAAGTTCTACCTCCATTTCACCAGTATTCATCCTTCTTCCAGTTTCAGGATTAGTGCCAATATGTGAAGCGATTACTTTCTTTACTTGACCATTTACAATCAATTTCCCTATACCTCTATCTGGAAAACCTGTATCATTCCCAATGATTGTTAAATCCTTTATATTTAAATCAACTAACATATCAATCATAGTTTCAGGCGTTCCACAATCTAAAAAACCACCAATCATAATTGTCATTCCATCTTTAAAAATAGATTTTAAATCTTCAAGTTTAACTATTTTATTCATGTTAATATCTCCTTTCCAGCATTATACAATAGTATATATTAGGTTAATTTTGATTAATGCATATAAATGCATTAGATATATTAAAAGTTAATTTACAAGTACACACCTTCTTTGCCTTGTGAAGTTCTTTGCAGAAGTAATACCTTCTCCTGTAGGTCCAGCAATAGTGAATGTTGTAAATCCTTCTGCACCAAATCCTACGCCAGCAAAAGATTTAGAATTCTTTACAAAAATAGTTGTATCTATTTCTTTTTCAAATCTATTTAAGTTATCTATATTTCTTGAATAGATATATGCACTATGCTTTTTGCCTTGTTCTGCTATTTTTGCATACTTTATAGCTTCATCAATATCATTAACTCTTACAATTGCAAGTATTGGCATCATAAGCTCTGTCATTACAAAAGGATGGTTTGCATCTACCTCACATAATATACATTTAACAGTTTCAGGGGCTTCTACATCTATTTCATCTAAAAATAGTTTTGCATCTTTTCCTACCCATTTTTTATTTATTAGATATTCTTGATTTATATCATTATTAGAATTTTTTTGTTCTGTCTTCTGTAGTACTAAATTTACTAATGATGACACTTGATTTTTATTTATAATTACAGCATCATTTTGAAGCATATGATATATTAGATCATTTGCTACACTTTCAAAAACAAATACTTCTTTTTCTGCAATACAAGGTAAATTGTTATCAAAAGAGCAACCTTCTATAATATTTTTTGCAGCATTCTCTATATCTGCAGTATCATCTACTATAACTGGAGGGTTTCCTGCTCCTGCGCCTATAGCTTTTTTGCCAGAATTCAAGAGTGTTTTTATTAATCCAGGTCCTCCTGTTCCGCATAAAAGCTTTATAGATGGATGTTTCATAATTGTATTTAAGGATTCCATAGTTGGATTTTTAACTGTGGTCGCTAAATTTTCAGGCCCTCCCGATGCTATTATTGCTCTATTTATCATATCTACAGCGAAAGCAACACATTTTTTTGCCCCTGGATGTCCATTAAATACTACGGCATTTCCAGCAGCTATCATGCCGATGCTGTTACATATAACAGTCTCAGTTGGATTTGTAGAAGGAGTTACTGCACCTATCACTCCATAAGGAGACATTTCAACTACAGTAAGGCCTTCATCTCCAGACCAAGCTGTAGTCGTCAAATCTTCTGTACCGGGAGTATATTTAGCCGCCAATTCATGCTTCAATACTTTATCTTCATATCTTCCCATTTGTGTTTCTTCTAAGATCAGTTTTGATAATGTTTCCTTATTTTCTAATGTTGCTTCCCGTATACTACTTACAAGCCTTTCTCTATCTTCTTTTGTATAAAAAAGACTCAATTGTTTCTGTGCATACATTGCTCTTTCAATAGCATTTTCAACTTTTTCAAATACGCCTAAATATGAATTTTCATTACTGGACCTTTTAAATTTAGTACCTTCAGAATTTACTCTTTCTTTTAAATCATCTGTCTGTGGTGTTGATAATATTTTTTTACTCATGTCTTTTCCTCCCTAATTTTAAAATTAATCAACGTTAAAAAAACTTAATTTGTTTCATAGGAAAATATTTTTTAGTGATAAGATAATTTAACGTTGTATAAATAGCATATTATCACTATTCAAACCAAAATAAACCTATAAATACAATAAATGTAATGAGAGACAACTAAAACGTTGCCAATTTGAGAGAAAATGATATATTTTTATTCTAATTATATATAAAGAAGAATTATAGGATCTTTTTGGGAAAGATTAGGATTTTTAACAAAAATCTTATATTTAAATATTTGTAAAATATATGAGCATAACAAGATGATAATCTTGATTTATAATACTAATTTAAATAAATTTTAATTTTTGAATTCTATATAATAAAAAATTGGCATTGAGAAATATAATAAGAATATAAAAATAAAGATAGTTTATGGGAAGATTACGATAGAATAACTTTTATTTGATATTTTTAATTATTATGTAAGCAAAATTAACATTAAAGAATATATTAATATTATGTTTATTAGCCTGTACTCTAGCATCATCATTCGCAGCTTAATACGTTGATGCCCGTATAGGATATGCTGACACACACTTACTTCAACTGGATAAACTGAAAGAGGCAAGGCTCAGTTACCGGATTAAAGATAAGAGAGTTCTCTTCCATAGAATTTATAATTACTACAATAAAAGAATAAATTACCTGCAGAGATTCTGCAGGTCTATTTTTATTTCTCCAAAAGTCTAGTTTTAATCTTATCTAAAATAGTATTCTTTTTCCTAACAATCTTAGAATAAGGCATTTTCTTTTTAACTGCATAATCTGTTAATGAGAAATTGTTATAATAAACAAGGAATATTAATTCAAATTCATCAGGCTCAAGATCTGATATCATCTTTTTGAGTTCAATTGCCTTTTCATGATTCAAGTAATCATTCTCTAAGTTCTCATTACTTTGAAGAAATTCTGTAAAGTCTAGTGAACTTTGACCATCTATAGATGCATTAATACTTAAATTAAGCTTATGTTTATTATTAGATCTTGCAGTATACTTCATAGCATTTTTAATAGTTGAATATACATAGCTTGAAAATGAATGCTTAGTAATATCATATTTATCTACGGCATTAATTAAAGCGATATATCCTATCTGTACAAGATCATATTCATCATAATTTTTTATATTAAAGTCTTTAGATGTTTTGAAAATAAAAGGTTTGAATTGAATGAGCAGCTTGGTTAAGCTTTCAGAATTGCCTTTTTTAGCTAGTTTAACGTGATTTTCGATTTCATCATAATTCATTAAATGACCCCCATTTTATAAAAATATATTTTTAATATATATGCAAAAAACATACAATTTGACATAGGGGAATTAATATGCAAAACATAAAACTATTATATCACAATTGGAAACAATTAACAGTATGAAAGGTAAGAGAGATAGAATGGCAAACGTGCTTATTTTATGGATGCTATTTATGTCGTGTATATAATATTGACAATATAGATATTATTTTTATTTGTGTCTACAGCATTATTGTTAACGTTGAACTGCTCTTGTGATTTACATCCAGTAACTGAAACTGATAATAAAATCAAGAAAATTAATCCTGCAAAATTGAGCTTTTTCATCTTACGTCCTCCTCATATTATTATAAATTTATTTATATTTAGGATAATAACAATATACTAAATATAATGACGTCCATGTTTACTTATATTGGGTCTAATGGCAATAATATAATAACATATATTAATATTTGTAACAATGAGAAAGTAAAGGGGGGTTATGGAGATAGATTTTAGGATTTCAAGAGAAGATAGAGATCTATTTTTAGATACTATTATTAAAAATACTCATAAAGATGCATGAAATCTCAAGTTAATTTATAGTAATATTTAAAAATTATATTATACTAAGTTTCTCATTTATACATTAATTATATTTTTTTCATATAATTGTTTTATTTTACAATTTTTTTGTTACAATCTATTTTGATGGAGGTGAGAGAGATTTTAAAAATTAGACAGCAATTTATTACTTTTGTTATAGCTTTTCTAATGGTATTAAGTGTAGTTCCGATATTAAGTGTAAAGGCAGCTACTGTTGATTTTAAAATAATATCAGATAGTAAGGTTACTGCAAAACAAGCAAAACAATGGGCTAAATCAAAAGGAGCAACACAAACATTTATAGATTTGGCAGATATTTATTTTAAGTATTCATCAGATCATGGTGATGTTAATCCAGCTATTGCATATGTCCAAGCTGCAAAAGAAACTGGATATGGAAATTTTGGGGGAGTATTAGATGAAAGTTACCATAATCCATGTGGGTTAAAGAATCCATCTGGTGGTGGAGATACTGATCCAAATGCTCACAAAAGATTTACTAGCTGGGATGAAGGTGTACAAGCACATTTAGATCATTTAGCTTTATATGCAGGAGTTAATGGATACCCCAGGGATGATAGTTACGACCCAAGAAAGTTTATATCTATTAAAGGTACAGTAACTACTGTGAATGCTTTAGGCGGAATCGGGAAATGGGCTCCAAGTGCTACATATGGTGAAGAAGTAAATGCATTATACAAAGACTTAATGGATTTTGCTGGAGTAGATTATCCGAAAGATACAAATGATGATTCTAACAATCAATCAAGTTCTACACCAAACCCAGGAAAACCGGAGAGTAAGCCAAGTGCACTAGAAGTTAACAATGTTATTCCAGAAAATAAGCCAAAAAGTGATGATGCAACAGTAGAAGACAAACCTAGTATAACATCAACTATTGGTTGGAAAAATGAAAATGAATCTTGGTATTACTATAAATCAGATAATACAAAGGCAATTGGGTGGATAAAACCTGACAGCAATTGGTACTATCTAAAAGATGATGGAAAAATGGCAACCGATTGGTTAAGTGATAGTGGGAAATGGTACTATTCTGAAAAGAGCGGAAAAATAAAGACAGGTTGGCTTAAAGATAATAACAACTGGTATTATCTTCAAGGTGATGGAAGTATGGTAACTGGTCTTAATAAGATAGACGGGAAGAATTATAAGTTCAAAGATAATGGTACAATGGCAACAGGATGGATAAAGTTAAGTAATTACTGGTATTATCTTAACGCTGATGGTAGTATGGCAACAGGGTGGATTTCAGATAATGGAGACCATTACTATTTATATGATACCGGAGCTATGGCAACAGGATGGATTGATCTTAATGGAATATGGTATAACTTAAAAAATAGTGGCGTTATGACAACTGGATGGGTTACATCTAATGGAGATTCATATTATTTAGATCCATCTACAGGAAAAATGCTTATAAATACTACAATAGGTGGATATAAGATTGGTTCTGATGGAAAAAGACAAACTTCATCTACTCCTAGTAAACCAGATAACAGTGGAACTAATAACCCAACAAATAATAATCCTTCAAATGGTAAAAAGACAATAGCAATAGATGCAGGTCATGATTATGGCAAGGATTATGGTGCTGAAAGTCCTATTGATGGAGTAACTTATAGTGAAACTGTTTTAAATATGCAAGTTGCAGCTAAATTACAAAAAGAGCTTGAAAAGAAAGGTTATAATGTAGTAATGACAAGAAACGATGGTGAAAAGCCATCATATGGTTCATTAATTGCAAGTCTTTCTCATAAAGTTAATGTTGCTAATGATGCTAAGGCTGATTTCTTTATAAGCATACATCATAATTCAGCAAGTGAAACAGCTACTGGAGTACTAACGCTTTATAGTACTGTAGCTCAAGATGATACTTTTGGCGGTAAGTTAGATAGTAATAGGATCGCGAAGAGTAAACAAATGGCTACGCTTATAAATAATAACATTGCAAGCAAACTTAACTTAAATAATAGAGGCGGTCAAGACCAAAATTTATTTGTATGTAGAAATGCAAATATGCCGGCAGTATTAGTTGAAGTTGGATTTATAAGTAATAAAGAGGAAGCAATAAGATGTTCAGATCCAGCTAGTCAACAAAAGGTAGCAGAAGCTATAGCGGAATCTATTTATGAAAATATATAATTAAATAAAAAATACTTGATAGTTACTTTAGTATGAGAAATAATTTTTAAAGTAGCTTTCTATGATAATTATTTTATAAGGCATATAGCGAAATAAAAGGCTATATGTCTTATTTTATATATAGATTATGTTTATTTAAATGTTAGAAACTTCAATTAATTTGAACCCGTTTTTCAGTTTAATTCAAATTTATAGTTTCCATATTAAACATAAATTTACTTTTCCTTAATTATCAAATAAAACTTATGAAATCCTGAACATGTAGGTATCAATGAATAGGCCAATACTAATAATGCAATTGCAAAAGGAATATCATTTAAGTCAGTTTGCTTTGATATTATAATTCCTAGAATAAATCTTCTTATATCCTCTTTAGTAGGGAGTTCTGTTGTGTATTAGACCTATAAAATTGACCATGGGAATAAAGAAATGTATACTTTATATAGAAAAATAATCCATAAAAGATTATAGGAGGTAAACAATGTCTAAATCTATTTCGAAAAATGCAGCCTTCAAAGCAATATTAAACCTATTTAATATAATTCTACCAATATTAGTAATGCCAGCTGTGACTAGCGCTTTAGACCCAATATCTTATTCTTATATAACTAAAGCAGAAACATTTAACACAATATTTTTGGCTTTTGCAAGTTTTGGAGTTTATCAATATGGATTAAGAGAAATAAGTAAGGTCAGAAATGATGAGAAAAAACTTAGACAAACATTTACTAGCTTATTTGTAATAACGACCTTCACAACAATTATAATATCAATTATATATGCGATTTTTTTATTTAAGTTTTATAGAAATGATCCAGCTTTTTATACCTGTGTAATTCTAGGCTTTAATATAGTTTTTAATCTCTTTTATGTAGAATGGATTAATGAAGCGTTAGAAAATTATGATTTTATAGCCATTAAAACCATGATAGTTAAAATAATATATTCAATATTAATTTTATGTGTTGTAAGAGGTCAAGATGATTTTTTATTTTATATATATTTAGGTGGAGCAGTGAATCTTATAAATAACATATTAAGTTATTTTTATATAAAAAAAAGAATTAAGTTTGATTTTTCTAATTTAAATCTAAAAAAATACATAAAGCCTATGTTTTCTGTTGTAATACTTTCTAATACAGGTCTCTTATATACTTGGATTGATAGAATGATGATAGATAAATATAGTTTTGCTATGGATCTTGCATCTTATGGAATAGCCCAAAAAGCAATGCTTATAATTAACACCTTAATGCTTACAATAATTCAAGTTACAACGCCAAGGCTTTCTAATAATTTGGGAAATAATTCTAAAGAAGATTATCTTACGTTATTAAATAAAGTAGTAAAAATATATTTTCTATTTTTATTTCCTGCATCTATAGGATTGTTATGTGTATCCAAACAAGTCATGTGGATATTTGAGCGGCATCATTCATCTTACGTTCCCTGGTTTCCTTTGATGATGGGATTTTCAATATATATGTTGACAGTTGGGATTCAAGGAATTATTTCAAATCAAATAATATATCTTCATAGAAAAGAAAGAGAAGATATCAAGATATTTTTCATAGGTGGAGTATTTAATGTAATATTCAACATAATACTCGTAATTACTGATACGTTCACAGGAGCAAATTCGATTATGGCAACTATGATTTCAAATATAATAGTAATATTTTTAGAATATAGAGTTGTTAAAAAACAAATAAAATTAGATATACATCTATTTGCTTTTCAAAATATTAAGTATTTTTATTATTCACTACCATTTATTCCGATAACATTTGGAATTAATATTCTTCTACCAAATATGATTCTCTCTTGTACCTTAGATGTGATTACATGTGGAGCATTATATTTAGGAATATTATTTATAACTAAGGATGTTGTATTTTTTGAAATATATGATAGAGGAGTTACAAAATTTAAAGCTTTATTTTAATTAGGCATATTAACTTAGAAGTGTGGTTTTAGATAAATGTGATAGCAAGATATCATTTTAAATAAATCAGCTTATATATTTTAAATTTCTATACTAAAGAAATCCTCATAGCTATAAACATTTATTTATAGCCATGAGGATTTTTTTCTAATTTATCAAGCAACCTTATCATCGACTTTAGATTGATTTTGAATTTTTTGCCCATTCATAACAACAGTACTTAATGTATTAATTGATTGTGATAGGGCATCAATTTTATTTTCAAATCGAATAAGCAGGTAACTTGCAACTGCAATAGGAAAACCAGCATTTGCAATTAGGTTGATCCAACCATCCATAAACTATCCCCCCTTTTTGCATGTAAAATATTTAAATAACAAATATACAAATACATATGCAAATAGTAGGATGATTTAATAGATCTTTGATGTTTATTTTTTATTGTTAAACACAGAATCATAGTAAAAGCAGACAGCAGCATCTATAATTTCATTGAGATAAATATTTATATCACTTGACTCACCTTTTAATTGGTTTAATTTCTTTAATGTAGACGCCCTAAACTGATAACTTCTTTTAATATCAAACTTCTCACCATTAATAGGAGGAGTAAGCCCTCGAACTTTTGAAGCATGGAAGGACACTTCATGAGTAGATAAAAGATTGTTTGATTTTTCAGTGATATTTTGTTTAAGTGAAGATTCTTTTACAATGTCAGCAATTTTACTTAATGATTCTGGATCATTTGCAATATCTTCAAAATCAAACTTAAAAATTACTCCATCAGATGAAGGAATCTCATCTGAAAATCCATCTGAAAAACTATTAGTATCTTCTTCCATCTCTATAATATTTTGATTGGATTTACTCAAATATTTCACCTTCTTTCATATTAAGTATTGATATAACTATAACTTCTTATCTTCTTATTAATTATATCAGTATTTTTCATTATTGGGAATAATAGTAATAAATATTTGTAATTTATCTATTTTAGGGTACTCCCAATATTTCTATAAAAAACCACGTCAATATGCCTTATAATCAAAAATAATTGCCATAAAGGTTAAATCCAAGTTATTTTGATACTTTGTTTATGTGTTATACTTATATACTTAATAAATAATCAATTTTATTCCAACATATACAAGAAGCAACATTAGTAGTTTCATAGATAACTTATTAATTTTGTTTGAGAATTTAAATCCCATCCATTCTAATGGACCTATAAGTATTCCTATACCACAAACAATAAATTCCACCCCTATTAACGGAGAAAATATTGCTGAACCGATCATTGATATGCCAGTTATACTAATCCATATACCCATACATAGAAAACCCATTGTTTCTCCGATTGAGTTTCCACAATATATATGAAAGGATTGAAAAATTATTTCAATTGTTTCTTTCATCTTAGGGGTAGTATTCTCACTTATATATTTTGTTGATAAGTTATCTGCTAAGAATACCCATCTCATAAGTCCTAAAACATAAAAAATTCCTGCTGCTATACCAAATGATGTTCCTATAATTAAATATGGAGTATCATCTCTATTTAGAATTTTATAAAATATTGTTGACATTGGGACAAGCATTAATGAACTTAATGCAAAACAAGTCCAAAAGAATTTCAGTTTTATTCCGCCTTCATGAAATTTCTGTAATATAATATTAACAGGAGATCTCAGTATTTGAGGATAATTAAAAATCTTAGTAATACCTATTTGACTAATAGTAAATCCTAAAGCAACTATAAGAATAAAAACTCCTGAAAACCTATAAAATGTGATTATATTCATGCTAAATTCCTCCTCAAAAGTATATTTAAATAGTGTTTAGTAACTAAACACTATAATAAAAATAACTGTTTTTAATCCCTTTTATCTAAGGAATATTCTAATTCACTTAGAATATTTAGAAAAGTTTCTATATTTTCATCAGACAAGTAATTTAAGTGTTTTGATATTTCAGCATAAAGTTGTTTATGGTATTCTTCATGCCCTTTAAATACAAGAGTGCCTTTTTCAGTAAGCTCTAAAGCAACTTCGTTTTCAGTATCGGATACCATTTTTTTATTTACCATACCCTTTTTTATTAGTTTGTCTACCATTTGAGAAACAGCACCTTTAGTGATTCCTAAATATTCAGCTAATTCAGTAACATTTATTTTGTTATTTCTTCCTATAGCATCAATTGTATGAACCTCAGCCCTATATAATAAGTCTGTTGTTCCATAATATCTTGGTTTTTTTTCTGATTTATTATATTTGTTCATAACTTTTTCAAATTTATGTATCATAGTTTCAGTAGTTAATTTCTCAGACATTATATTATCCCTCCATATGTTTAGTAACTAAACACTACAATATATGATTATCAAATTTATGTCAACATATTTATAAGTTGTAATGCAATAGCGATAAAGATAATTATGTTTAATTATTAAGGGGCTGTTGAAAAATGCAATAGCCTTTTTGTTGTAAAAGTAAAAATGTGAATTCAAAAGAATTCACATTTTT
>LIDZ01012892.1_pt2 | contig 42811 bp, 42 predicted proteins | sample 644651 | NCBI WGS metagenome assembly LIDZ01 (sample SAMN03856242, study PRJNA289617) | food metagenome | isolation source: wine grapes on drying loft during traditional withering process | host: Vitis vinifera cv. Corvina | place: Italy: Gargagnago di S. Ambrogio di Valpolicella | collected 2014-01 | reverse complement strand
TCGCCGCTGTGGGACATGTTCAAAGACGGCGTCGACATCTCCAAGATCGAGTGGGCGGCGCATTAATTCAAAGTCGCCACACCTGCGGCACTTTGAAAACAGCTTCCGAGTGCCGCGAGAGCGACGTGTTGTAACTGATGAGGAATTGCACCATGGCTTACAGCGAAAAGGTCATTGACCACTACGAGAATCCCCGCAACGTCGGCAAGATGAACGCGGAAGACCCTGATGTCGGCACCGGCATGGTCGGCGCGCCGGCTTGCGGCGACGTTATGCGTCTGCAGATCAAGGTGAACGAGCAGGGCATCATTGAAGACGCCAAGTTCAAAACCTACGGCTGCGGCTCTGCCATCGCGTCGAGCTCCCTGGCCACCGAGTGGATGAAGGGCAAGACTCTGGATGAAGCAGAGACCATCAAAAATACTCAACTGGCTGAAGAACTGGCCCTGCCGCCAGTGAAAATCCACTGCTCCGTGCTCGCTGAAGACGCCATCAAGGCGGCCGTTCGCGACTACAAGCAGAAGAAAGGCCTGCTCTGAGCAGAGTCTGTTCCGCTGCGTTAAGTAACTTGCGTGAGGTAAGGAGTTCCGATGGCTATCAGCATGACCGAAGCGGCCGCCAACCATGTACGCCGCTCCCTCGATGGGCGCGGCAAGGGTGACGGCATTCGTCTGGGCGTTCGCACGACCGGTTGTTCCGGGCTTGCCTACGTGCTCGAGTTCGTCGATGAGCCGGAAAGCGAAGACACGGTGTTCGAGTATCACGGGGTCAAGGTGATCATCGATCCCAAGAGCCTGGTCTACCTTGACGGCACCGAGCTCGATTTCGTCAAGGAAGGGTTGAACGAAGGCTTCAAGTTCAACAATCCCAACTCGCGCGGTGAATGTGGCTGCGGCGAAAGCTTCAACGTCTGAGGCTTATTGTGGGTACTCCTTGTCACTTTGCTTTATTCGACCTGCAGCCGGGCTTCAATCTGGACCTCGACCTGTTGGCGACGCGTTACCGTGAGCTTGCCCGGAGCGTGCACCCCGACCGTTTTGCCGATGCCCCTGAGGCTGAGCAACGGGTTGCGCTGGAGCGCTCCGCCAGTCTGAACGACGCCTACCAAACGCTCAAGAATGCGCCGAAAAGGGCGCGTTACCTGTTGGCGCTAAAGGGCGAAGTTCCGCTGGAAGTCACTGTGCAGGATCCCGAGTTTCTGATGCAGCAGATGCAGTGGCGCGAAGAACTCGAAGATTTGCAGGACGACGCGGATCTGGCGGGTGTTGCGGTATTCAAACGCCGGCTGAAGGTTGCCCAGGAAGAACTGAACGAAAGCTTCGCGGCCTGTTGGGACGATGCTGCACAGCGTGATCAGGCTGAACGGCTGATGCGCCGCATGCAGTTCCTCGACAAGCTCTCCTACGAAGTGCGCCAGCTCGAAGAGCGCCTCGACGATTAACCCCGCGCCGTCCTTCTGGGGCGGCTCGCCAGTGATATCAGAAAAGCAATGGCTCTACTGCAGATCGCCGAACCCGGCCAAGCTCCAAAACCTCATCAGCGTCGCCTGGCTGTCGGGATTGACCTCGGCACCACCAATTCGCTGGTGGCTGCCCTGCGCAGCGGCATCAGTGAGCCGCTCCCCGACGCCAACGGTCAGGTCATCCTGCCGTCCGCCGTTCGCTATCACGCCGATCGTGTCGAAGTAGGCCAGTCGGCCAAGGGTGCGGCTGCGACAGATCCTCTGAATACCATTATTTCCGTCAAGCGCCTCATGGGGCGCGGGATCTCCGACGTGAAGCATTTGGGTGGGCAGTTGCCTTACCGCTTCACCGGTGGGGAATCCCACATGCCGTTCATTGAAACCGTGCAGGGCCCTAAGAGCCCGGTCGAAGTGTCGGCCGACATTCTTAAGGTGCTGCGCCAGCGCGCCGAAGAAACACTGGGTGGCGAACTGGTCGGTGCGGTCATCACCGTTCCCGCCTATTTCGATGACGCTCAGCGTCAGGCCACCAAAGACGCCGCGAAGCTGGCGGGTCTCACCGTCCTGCGCCTGCTCAACGAGCCCACTGCGGCTGCCGTGGCATACGGGCTGGACCAGAACGCAGAGGGCGTGGTCGCGATTTACGATCTGGGCGGCGGCACCTTCGACATCTCGATCCTGCGCCTCACCGGCGGCGTGTTTGAAGTCATGGCCACCGGTGGCGACAGCGCGCTGGGAGGTGATGATTTCGATCACGCCATCGCAACCTGGATCATTGCTGAAGCCGGCCTGTCCGACGACCTCGATCCTGCTGCCCAGCGCCGCTTGATGCAGGCGGCATGTGCGGCGAAGGAATCCCTGACTGACGCCGATTCGGTGGAAGTCGTCCATGGCGAATGGCAGGGCGTTCTGACCCGCGCCGCATTCGATGCCCTCATTGAGCCGATGATCGCCCGCAGTCTCAAAGCTTGCCGTCGTGCCGTTCGTGATTGCGGCATTGAGCTGGATGAAGTCGAAGCCGTGGTCATGGTGGGTGGTTCCACCCGCGTCCCGCGAGTGCGCGAAGCGGTGGTCGAACTGTTCGGCCGCCAGCCGTTGACCGAGATCGACCCCGATCAGGTAGTCGCCATCGGCGCTGCGATTCAGGCCGATACCCTGGCAGGTAACAAGCGCGATGGCGGCGAGCTGTTGCTGCTCGACGTGATCCCGTTGTCCCTGGGGCTGGAGACCATGGGCGGACTGATGGAGAAGGTCATTCCGCGCAACACCACGATCCCGGTGGCCCGCGCCCAGGAATTCACCACTTACAAAGACGGCCAGTCGGCCATGATGATCCACGTGCTGCAAGGCGAGCGTGAGCTGATCAGCGACTGCCGTTCTCTGGCGCGTTTCGACCTGCGCGGCATTCCCGCGATGGTCGCCGGCGCTGCGAAAATCCGAGTGACCTTCCAGGTCGACGCCGACGGCCTGCTCAGCGTGTCCGCCCGCGAGCTGGCGTCGGGCGTTGAGTCGAGCATTCAGGTCAAGCCTTCTTATGGCCTGACTGACGGTGAAATCACCCGCATGCTGAAGGATTCGTTCCGGTACGCCAGTGACGACATGGTGGCTCGCGCGCTGCGAGAGCAGCAGGTCGACGCGCAGCGTTTGCTCGAAGCGGTCGAAGGTGCGTTGCAGGCCGATGGCGAACGCTTGCTCGATGCCGAAGAGCGCATGGTGATCGACCTGCAGATGGAAGAACTTCGTGAATTGATGAAGGGCGATGACGGTCCGGCCATCGAGCAGCAGACCAAGCGTCTGTCGCAGGTGACCGATGCGTTCGCCGCCCGCCGCCTGGACTCGACGGTGAAAGCCGCGCTGTCAGGGCGCAACCTGAATGAGATTGAGGAATAACTGATGCCGCAGGTTACATTTCTGCCACACGCCGAGCATTGCCCGGACGGGATGGTTGTCGAGGCCGAAGTCGGCAAGTCGATTCTGGAACTCGCCCACGACCACCACATCGAGATCGAAAGCGCATGCGGCGGCGTCTGCGCCTGCACCACCTGCCACTGCATCATTCGTGCGGGCTTCAACTCCCTCGAAGAAGCGGACGAGCTGGAAGAGGACTATCTTGACCGTGCGTGGGGGCTGGAAGCGCAGTCCCGTCTGGCCTGCCAGGCCAAGGTCGGCACCGAAGACCTGACCGTCGAGATCCCGAAATATTCGCTTAACCACGCTGCCGAAGCGCCGCACTGATCGAGAAGCTGTCATGAGTTACGGTTGGAATGACGTACAACGCATCGCTGAAGAACTCGCCGAGACTCACCCCGGCGTTGACCCGTATTCGGTAGGGTTCACCAAGCTGCAACTGATGATCAAGCAGCTCCCGGATTTCGACGACACCTCTGGCCGCGTCGGCGAGAAAGTGCTGGAGGCGGTCCAGACGCTCTGGGCCGGCGAAATCGACTGATCAGATTTGCACGTTAGGCAATAACATCAAACCCGCGTATAATTCGCGGGTTTAATTTTTCGCAATAATCACTGCTTCTGGAGTTACACCATGGCTGTTCAACGTACTTTCTCGATCATCAAGCCTGATGCTGTTGCCAAAAACGTCATCGGCGAAATCACCACCCGTTTCGAAAAAGCCGGTCTGCGCGTTGTCGCTTCGAAACTGAAGCAACTGTCCAAGGCCGAAGCAGAAGGTTTCTACGCTGAGCACAGCGCCCGTGGTTTCTTCGGTGATCTGGTTGCATTCATGATCTCCGGCCCGGTTGTCGTGCAGGTTCTGGAAGGCGAAAACGCTATCGCTCTGAACCGCGAGCTGATGGGCGCTACCAACCCTAAAGAAGCTGCTGCCGGCACCATCCGCGCTGACTTCGCTGATTCCATCGACGCCAACGCTGTTCACGGCTCCGACTCCGAAGCCGCTGCTGCTCGTGAAATCTCGTACTTCTTCGCTGCTACCGAGGTAACCACTCGCTAAGCTATTGCTGCGAGTGAGGGTGAATCCATGACTGAATCAACTGGCAAAATCAACCTGTTGGGTCTGACCCGGCTGGAAATGGAAAAATTCTTCGAGTCTATCGGGGAGAAACGCTTCCGTGCCGGTCAGGTCATGAAGTGGATTCACCACTTTGGCGTCGATAACTTCGACGCCATGACGAATGTCGGCAAGGCCCTGCGCGAAAAGCTGCAGAGCCGTGCCGAAATTCGCGGTCCTGAAGTCGTCAGCGAGGACATCTCCACCGACGGCACCCGTAAATGGGTCGTCCGTGTCGAGTCCGGCAGCTGCGTCGAGACCGTCTATATTCCGCAAGGCAAACGCGGCACGCTGTGTGTCTCGTCCCAGGCCGGCTGTGCGCTGGACTGCAGTTTCTGCTCCACCGGCAAACAAGGCTTCAACAGCAACCTCACCGCCGCCGAAGTCATTGGCCAGGTGTGGATTGCCAACAAATCTTTCGGCAGTGTCCCAGCTACCGTCGACCGCGCCATCACCAACGTGGTGATGATGGGGATGGGCGAGCCATTGCTGAACTTCGACAATGTCATTGCCGCCATGCATCTGATGATGGATGACCTGGGGTATGGCATTTCCAAGCGCCGGGTGACGCTGTCCACCTCCGGCGTGGTGCCAATGATCGATGAGCTGTCCAAGCACATCGACGTTTCGCTGGCCCTTTCGTTGCACGCGCCCAATGACGCGCTGCGAAACCAGCTGGTGCCGATCAATAAAAAATATCCTCTGAAGATGCTCCTCGAGTCCTGCCGCAACTACATGGCTGCGCTGGGCGAAAAGCGCGTGCTGACCATCGAGTACACGCTGCTCAAGGACATCAACGACAGGCCTGAGCATGCGATCGAGATGATCGAGCTGCTCAAGGACACGCCGTGCAAGGTCAACCTGATCCCGTTCAACCCGTTTCCGCATTCCGGCTACGAACGCCCCAGCAACAACGCAATCCGTCGTTTCCAGGATCTGCTGCATCAAGCCGGCTTCAACGTCACCGTGCGTACCACGCGCGGTGAGGACATCGATGCTGCCTGCGGCCAGTTGGTCGGGCAGGTCATGGACCGCACCCGTCGCAGCGAGCGCTATATCGCTGTGCGAGAGCTCAGTGCCGATGCCGACGTGGTGCAGGCCGCTTCCGCTCGCAATTGAATGCGAATTTGACTGAGAGGATCTCTATGTCCCTGCGCGTTGCGCTGCTGCTCTGTTTTGCCACGCTGCTGGTCGGTTGTGTGTCTACCGGCAACGTCGATCCGCTGAGTACCAGCAAGGGGCGTGAGGAAGCTCGTCAGGCTTACGTGCAATTGGGTTTGGGCTATCTTCAGCAAGGCCAGATGGAGCGTGCGAAGGCGCCTCTGAAAAAAGCGCTTGAGCTGAACGGCTCTGATGCGGATGCCAATGCTGCGCTGGCGCTGGTGTTCCAGGCCGAGATGGAACCGGAACTGGCGAACCAGTATTACCAAAAAGCGTTGTCGGCACGTTCCAAAGACGCGCGAATCCTCAACAATTACGGCAGCTTTCTTTACCAGCAGAAACGTTACAAGGAAGCCTACGAGCGCTTCGAGCAGGCCGCCGAGGATAATCTCTACGCCGAGCGCGCCCGAGTGTTCGAAAACCTCGGCATGACGGCTGTGATGCTTGGGGATCGCGACACCGCCCGTGAGCATTTCGACAAAGCCCTGCGCCTCGATCGTCAGCAGCCACGCGCGTTGCTGGAAATGGCTGAGTTGTCGTACGAAGACAGGCATTATGTGCCGGCACGCGATTACTACGAGCGTTTCAGCCAGTTGAGCGAGCAGAATGCGCGGAGCCTGTTGCTCGGCACGCGGCTGGCGAAGGTGTTTGATGATCGCAACAAGGCAGCCAGCTATGGGCTGCTTCTAAAAAGACTCTATCCCGGTACGCCGGAATATCAGCAATACCTGTCGGAGCAATGATGAAAGCGGCGCATCCCGAAGTTGTAGCAGCCACTCGCACGAACCCAGGCGAAACATTGCGACAGGCCCGCGAGAGCAAGAACTGGTCGCTGCCAGATGTGGCGTTGAGGCTCAACCTCACCGTGACTTCCCTGACTCATCTGGAAGCTGGCGATTTCGACAAGCTCCCCGGCCATACCTTTGCCCGCGGCTATGTCCGCGCCTACGCAAAGCTGCTTGAACTTGATCAAGCTGCATTGGTCAGTGCGTTCGACCAATACACCGGCACCGACGGCAAGGGCAGCAGCGTTCATGCACTGGGCCGAATCGAAGAGCCCGTACGCCTGTCTCACAATATTCTGCGCATCGTCAGCCTTTTGCTGCTCATCGCATTGATCGGCGGCGGCTTCGTGTGGTGGCAGGATCAAGCGACGCTGCGCGGCAAGGAACCGACCAATCTGGGCATGGAGCATGTCGAAGTCGAAAGCGCCGACGGCACCACCCAGATCCATCCGCTCGACGAGCCGGAAGATCAAGCTGTCGCTCAAGGCCAGACCGCGCTGCCGTTGAACAATGCCGAGCCTGCGTCCGCGCCTGAAGCCCCTGCTGCATCCAGCAGTGCATCCACCAACACGGGCACGGTCACAGGCGCTGCTGTTCCACACAGCACATCGACTACCGCGCCGGTAGCACCTGCACATACCACGTCGACCCCAACCGCGCCGGTCACCACCGTGGCGCCAACGCCTGCGACCACCGCACCCGTCAATACCGCGCCGAGTGCAGCGGCTGACGCAGCGCCCGTACCGGCAGGTGCCGGCCGCGTTCAGGTTCAGTTTGTCAACGATTGCTGGACCCAGGTCACCGATGGCAACGGCAAAGTGCTGATGAGCGGACTCAAGAAAAAAGGCGACAGCCTCGACGTCAATGGCAAGCCGCCGCTGACCCTGCGCCTGGGCTTTGCTCGCGGCGCGCAAGTGAGCTACAACGGTCAGCCGGTTGATGTGGCACCTTTCACCAGTGGCGAAACTGCTCGCCTGAAGCTAGGGCAATAAGTCATGCACGGCGAATCTCCGATCAAACGTCGCGAATCTCGTAAAATCTGGGTCGGCTCGGTGCCGGTCGGTGGCGATGCCCCGATCGCAGTGCAGAGCATGACCAACAGCGACACCAATGACGTCGCGGCTACCGTGGCACAGATCAACCGTCTGGAAGCCGCCGGCGTGGACATCGTTCGCGTCTCGGTGCCGGACATGGACGCTGCCGAGGCCTTCGGCCGCATCAAGCAGTTGGTCAAGGTCCCGCTGGTCGCTGACATTCATTTCGATTATCGAATCGCCCTGCGCGTTGCCGAGCTGGGCGTCGATTGCCTGCGGATCAACCCGGGCAACATCGGCCGCGAAGACCGCGTCCGCGCGGTGGTCGAGGCGGCCCGCGATCGCGGCATTCCGATCCGTATCGGCGTCAACGCCGGTTCGCTGGAAAAAGACCTGCAGAAGAAGTACGGCGAGCCCACGCCGGCTGCTTTGGTCGAGTCCGCGCTGCGTCACGTCGAGCACCTTGACCGTCTGGATTTCCAGGACTTCAAGGTCAGCGTCAAGGCTTCCGAGGTGTTCATGGCGGTCGAGGCGTATCGCCTCCTTGCCAAACAAATCATCCAGCCGTTGCACCTTGGCATCACTGAAGCGGGCGGTTTGCGCTCAGGCACAGTGAAATCAGCCGTCGGCCTAGGTATGCTGCTCGCCGAAGGGATCGGCGATACCATTCGGATTTCCCTGGCTGCCGATCCTGTTGAAGAAGTGAAGGTCGGTTACGACATCCTCAAGTCGCTGCGCCTGCGTTCCCGTGGCATCAACTTCATCGCCTGCCCGAGTTGCTCGCGGCAGAATTTCGATGTGGTTAAAACCATGAACGACCTGGAAGGGCGCCTTGAAGATTTGCTGGTCCCGCTGGACGTCGCGGTAATCGGTTGCGTGGTGAACGGTCCCGGCGAGGCGAAAGAAGCCCACGTCGGTCTGACCGGTGGCACGCCGAACCTGATCTACATCGATGGCAAGCCGGCGCAAAAGCTGACAAATGACAATCTGGTGGATCAGCTTGAACGCTTGATCCGTCAGAGAGCGGCCGAAAAGGTCGAGGCCGACGCAGCGCTGATCGCGCGCGGCTAACCCAGTTTCCAAGGAATATTTGTGAGTAAGTCTCTGCAAGCCATTCGTGGCATGAACGACATCCTGCCGGATCAGACGCCGCTGTGGCGCTACTTCGAGGGCACGGTCTCGCGTTTGCTGGATAACTACGGTTATCGCCAGATCCGCATGCCGATCGTCGAGTTCACCGACCTGTTCAAACGCTCCATCGGCGAAGTCACGGACATCGTCGAGAAAGAGATGTACACCTTCGCTGACCGCAATGGCGATTCGCTGACCCTGCGCCCTGAAGGCACGGCGGCCTGCGTACGCGCGGTTCTCGAGCACGGCATCACCGGTGGCGGTCAGGTGCAGAAACTCTGGTACATCGGCCCGATGTTCCGCCACGAGCGTCCGCAAAAAGGCCGTTATCGTCAGTTTCACCAGATCGGCGTCGAGGTGTTCAACCTCGATGGTCCGGACATCGACGCAGAACTGATCGTACTCACCTGGCGCTTGTGGGGCCTGCTGGGCATCCGCAATGCCGTCAAACTGGAGCTCAACAGCCTGGGCACCAGTGAAGCCCGCGGCCGTTATCGTGAAGCGCTGGTCGAGTATCTCTCGGCGCGTCACGAGCAACTGGACGAAGACAGCCAGCGCCGTCTGAAGACCAACCCGCTGCGTGTGCTCGATACCAAACACCCTGAAACCCAGGCGGTGCTGGTTGATGCACCCAAGCTGGCAGATTACCTGGACGACGAATCCCGGGTTCACTTCGAAGGCCTGAAGGCGCGTCTCGACGCGGCGGGCATTCCGTACGTGATCAACCCGAAGCTGGTCCGTGGCCTGGATTACTACAGCAAAACCGTATTCGAGTGGGTCACTGACCAGCTCGGCGCTCAGGGGACTGTCTGCGCGGGTGGCCGTTACGACGGTCTGGTCGAGCAGATGGGCGGCAAACCGACGTCAGGCGTAGGCTTTGCCATGGGCATCGAACGTCTGGTGCTGCTGCTGGAAACCCTCGAGCAGATTCCCGAAGAGATCGCCCGTACGGTCGACGTTTACGTTTGCGCATTCGGCGAGGCCGGCGAGCTGGCAGCGCTGACCCTGTCCGAGCGCTTGCGCGATCAGGCGCCAAATCTGCGTCTGCAAGTCAATGCCGGGGCTGGCAGCTTCAAGAGCCAGTTCAAGAAGGCCGACAAGAGCGGTGCGCTGTACGCGCTGATCCTTGGCGACGAAGAGCTGGCGCGCAAGGAAGTGGGCGTCAAGCCGCTGCGTGGTCAGGGCGAGCAACAAAATATTGCCTGGGATGCTCTGTCCGAGCACCTGGCCACCTGCATTTCGCAGGGTTGAAGCAGATAAAAGCCGATTTAGCGAATAGGAGTATTGGGGTGTCGAGTACCGATGATGATGAGCTGGTTGCCGTAAAGGACTGGTGGCAGCGTAACGGCAAGCCTCTGCTGACCGGCGGCCTGCTCGCGGTGATCGTGGTGTTGGGCTGGCAAGGCTGGCAGCGCTATCAGAACAACCAGGCGCAGGGTGGTTCGGCGCTGTACCAGCAATTGCTGGAAACCGCACTGACGCCAAGCGGCCAGGCTGATGCAGGCCGTGTGGCCGAGATCGCCGGCAAGCTGAAGAGCGAATTCGGTGGCACCGCGTACGCCCAGTACGGCAGCTTGTTCGTGGCCAAAGTGGCTGTGGACACCGGCAAGCTGGATGACGCTGCGAACGAACTGAAATCCGTGACCGACAAGCCGGCCAACGCGACCCTGGGTGAAATCGCCCGTCAGCGTCTGGCTCGTGTCCTCGCTGCACAGAACAAGGCCGAAGACGCGCTGAAGCTGCTCGACGGTCAGGCCGACCAGTCTTTCGCGGCCAGCCGTGAAGAGCTGCGTGGCGACCTGCTGGTTCAGCTGGGTCGCACCGATGACGCTTATGCTGCATACAAAAAGGCCAAGGCGGCGCTTTCCGAAGAAGCGGCTGTTGGCGGTCTGCAAATGAAGCTCGACGATCTGGCGAAAGGGGATGCGTGACGTGATTCGTTGGAAACATGCAGCATTGCTGGCTCTGGCCATTCTGGCCGCGGGTTGCAGCAGCAACAGCAAAAAAGAGCTGCCACCGGCAGAACTCGTCGACTTCAAGCAAGAAGTGACCCTGCAGAAGTTGTGGAGCCGTTCCGTCGGTGACGGTCAGGGCGACATCTACAACATGCTGGTTCCGGCCATCGACGGCGAGAACATCTACGCTGCCGATGCGAACGGCCTGGTCATGGCGATCAACCGCAGCAACGGCGACGTGGTCTGGAAAAAAGAGCTTGAGCAACCGGTATCCGGCGCCGTCGGCGTAGGTTTCGGTCTGGTCATGCTGGGCACGTTGCGCGGCGAAGTCATCGTCCTCGACGAAGCCACTGGCGAGCAGAAGTGGAAAGCCAAGGCGACCAGCGAAGTGCTGTCCGCTCCGGCCACCAACGGCAGTGTCGTGGTTGCCCAGACTCAGGATGACCGGGTTATCGGTTATGACGCCATCACTGGTGATCAGCGCTGGATCTACGAGAGCAGTCCTGCGGTTCTGACATTGCGGGGCACCGGCGCACCGATTGCCACCAGTTCGTTGGCCATCGCTGGGCTGTCGACCGGCAAGGTTGTGGCGCTGGACATCAACAACGGCGTCCCGGCCTGGGAGCAGCGCGTTGCCGTTCCGACAGGTCGTTCCGAGCTGGATCGCGTGGTCGACATCGACGGCGGTTTGCTGCTTTCCGGCAACACGCTGTATGTCGCGACCTATCAGGGCCGCGTAGCCGGCCTGGAACTGCAGAGCGGTCGTGTGCTGTGGCAGCGTGATGCCTCGAGTTATTCGGGTGTGGCGCAGGGCTTCGGCAGCGTTTACGTTTCGCTTGCCAACGGCACCGTGGAAGGCATCGATGAGCGCTCTTCCACCGGTCTGTGGAGCAACGACTCGCTGGCCCGTCGCCAACTCGGCGCGCCGGAAGTGTTCTCCAGCTACGTCGCGGTCGGTGACATGGAAGGCTATCTGCACCTGCTGAGCCAGGTCGATGGCCATTTCGTCGCCCGTGAAAAGATCGACAGCGATGGCCTGCGTGCTCGCCCGCTGGTCTCCGGCAGCACCATTTACGTCTTCGGCAACAGCGGCAAGCTGGAAGCGCTGACGATCAAGTAGTGGCTGTCTATGCTTGAGGCGGTCGAGTATCGGCTTCTTCAGGCGGCCCCGCTTCCATGGGGCCTGCGGCGCTTCGGCGTCGCTCCGAACTCCGGCCGCTGCCTTGCAGCGGCTTTTGTATTTTCTGAAATAACGAAGTGGAGAGCCGCATGGTTCCCGTAATCGCCCTGGTGGGTCGACCGAACGTCGGCAAGTCCACCTTGTTCAACCGCCTGACCAGGACTCGTGACGCCATCGTCGGCGACTTGTCCGGTCTGACCCGTGATCGCCAATACGGTGAGGCCAAGTGGCAAGGGCGCTCCTACATCCTGATCGACACCGGCGGTATCTCCGGTGACGAACACGGCATGGACGAAAAAATGGCCGAGCAGTCGCTGCTGGCCATCGAAGAGGCCGATGTCGTGTTGTTCCTCGTTGACGCCAAAGCAGGCTTCACGGCCGCCGACCAGATGATTGGCGAGCACCTGCGCAAGCGCAACAAGACGTCCTACGTCGTCGCCAACAAGGTCGACAACATCGACCCTGACATGGCCCGCGCCGAGTTCGCACCGCTGGGCATGGGTGACGCGATTCCGGTCGCCGGCGCTCACGGTCGAGGCATCACGCAGATGCTCGAGATCGCCCTGCGCGATTTCCCGAAAGACGCTGACGAAGTCGAAGAAGGCGAAGAAGAGGAAGTCGTCGCCGAAGGTCAGGAAGCCAAGCGCATTCCCGGCCCGAGTGAGAAGGACGGCATCAAGATTGCGATCATCGGCCGCCCTAACGTCGGCAAGTCGACGCTGGTCAACCGGATGCTCGGTGAAGACCGGGTCATCGTCTACGACGAGCCGGGCACTACCCGCGACAGCATTTACATCCCGTTCGAACGCAACGAAGAAAAGTACACGCTGATCGACACCGCCGGTGTCCGCAAGCGCGGCAAGATCCACGAAGAAGTCGAAAAGTTCTCCGTGGTGAAAACCCTGCAGGCAATCAAAGACGCCAACGTGGTGATCTTCGTGATGGACGCCCGCGAAGGCGTCGTCGACCACGACCTCAACCTGCTGGGCTTTGCCCTTGAATCCGGTCGGGCCCTGGTCATCGCGCTGAACAAGTGGGATGGCATGGTGCCGAGCGAGCGCGACTACGTGAAGGTTGAGCTGGAGCGCCGGTTGTTCTTCGTCGACTTCGCCGACATCCACTTCATCTCGGCGCTGCACGGCACCGGCGTGGGTAACCTGTATCAGTCGGTGCAGAACTCGTTCAAATCCGCTGTGACCCGTTGGCCGACCAGCCGTTTGACCCAGATTCTGGAAGACGCAGTCAGCGAGCACGCACCGCCGATGGTGGGCAGCCGCCGCATCAAGCTGCGTTACGCTCACTTGGGTGGCGCAAACCCGCCGTTGATCGTGATCCACGGCAACCAGGTCGAGAAAGTGCCGAAGTCGTACGTCCGGTATCTCGAGAACACCTATCGCCGCGTGCTCAAGCTGGTCGGTACGCCGATCCGCATCGAGTTCAAGGGCGGCGAGAACCCGTATGAAGGCAACAAGAACACGCTGACCGACCGCCAGGTCAACAAGAAGCGTCGGATGATGTCGCACCACAAGAAGGCCGACAAGAAGCGCCGCGACAAGCGCTGATCGTGTAGAGGTCTTTCTCGGAAAAGGCGCCAGTGGCGCCTTTTTTTGTGCGCGACATCTGGGCTATCCTGCGGGTCCCCGCGCCCTTCAGGTGTCGGGAGTGGAGCAGGAAAACCCCCATGATCACCAGCAAACTGCCGAACGTTGGCACCACCATTTTTACTGTGATGTCTCAGCTTGCCGCCGAAACCGGGGCGATCAATCTGTCTCAGGGTTTTCCCGATTTCGATGGGCCCGACGCATTGCGTGAAGCCCTTTGCCGCCGCGTCATGGACGGCAACAATCAATACGCGCCGATGGCCGGCCTGCCGGCGCTGCGCGAGCAAGTCGCCGCGAAGATTGCGCGGTGCTACGGCCGTCAGGTCGGCGTCGACAGCGAAATCACCATCACCCCCGGCGCCACCCATGCCATTTTCTGCGCCATCCAAACTGTTGTGAGCGCCGGCGATGAAGTCATCGTCTTCGACCCGTGCTACGACAGTTATGCCCCTTCGGTAGAACTGGCCGGCGGGCGCACAGTGCATGTGCAGCTCAAGGATGGCGACTTCGCCATCGACTGGGAAAAACTCAGCGCCGCGTTGAGCCCTCGCACCCGAATGATCGTCATCAACACGCCGCACAACCCGAGCGGCGCGTTGATCACCCGCGACGAACTGGATCGCCTGGCGGCGTTGATCCGAGACCGGGACATTTACGTGCTCAGCGACGAGGTCTACGAGCATCTGGTGTTTGACGGCCTGCAGCACGCCAGCGTGCTGGCCCATGACGAACTCTACCAGCGCGCCTTTGTGGTCAGTTCGTTCGGCAAGACCTACCACGTCACGGGCTGGAAAACAGGCTATCTCGTTGCGCCCCCGGCACTGACCGCCGAGGCACGGAAAATCCATCAGTTCGTTGCGTTCTGCGGCGTCACACCGCTTCAATGGGCGCTGGCCGATTTCATGGCAGCGCACCCCGAACACGTCGAGGAACTGCCGGCGTTCTATCAGGCCAAACGCGACTATTTCTGTGATCGCCTGGAAGCCTCGCGTTTCACCTTCACGCGCGCCAGCGGCACGTACTTTCAGCTCGTCGATTATTCGCAGATCCGCCCGGACCTCAATGACGTCGACATGTCGCTGTGGATGACACGCGAGCATGGCGTGGCGAGCATTCCGATTTCGGTGTTCTACCAGAGTCCGCCCGAAGGCCAGCGCTTGATCCGGCTGTGCTTTCCCAAGCGTGAGGAGACGCTGCGTCTGGCGGCGGAAAAACTATGCGCGATCTGACCACGCTGCCCAATCTGAATATCGCGTTGGTCCAGACCACGTTGATATGGCACGACGCCCCGGCGAACCACGCGCACTTCGAAGAGCTGCTGGCGCAGGCCAGGGGCGCGGATCTGGTGATCCTGCCGGAGATGTTCACCACCGGGTTTTCCATGGAATCCGAGACGCTGGCCGAGCCCGAGGACGGCCCGACTGCCCGGTGGATCCTGGCGCAGGCCAGGCAACTGGATGCCGTGGTGACCGGCAGCGTAATCATTCGCGCCGCTGACGGCAGCCATCGCAATCGCCTGCTGTGGGCGCGGCCGGACGGCGAGCTGCTGCATTACGACAAGCGCCATCTGTTCCGGATGGCCGGCGAGCACGAGCATTACAGTCCGGGCGAGCGCCAGGTGCAGTTCGAGCTCAAGGGCTGGCGGATTCGTCCGCTGATCTGCTACGACCTGCGTTTTCCGGTGTGGAGCCGTGACGCCCACAACACCGATCTGCTGCTCTATACCGCCAACTGGCCGGGTGCTCGCCGTGTGCACTGGAACCGCTTGCTGCCGGCGCGCGCCATCGAGAACCTGTGTTACGTCGCGGCGGTGAATCGTGTGGGGATTGATGGCAAGGGCTTCGCCTACACGGGCGACAGCCAGGTTCTGGATTTTCAGGGCGAGAGCCTGCTCAACATCGGCGAGGCGGACGGGGTGTTTCAGGTCAGCCTGTCAGCGCAGAGCCTGGCGGCCTACCGCGAGAAATTCCCGGCCTGTCTCGACGCTGATACATTCGAGATACAGTAACGTCATAGAGTTAGTGGGCGAGTGGTCGATAGCGGTTGTACCCAGACAGGAGATCGGTATGACCACCATCAGCACATCCTCATTGAGTTCGTATTCCACCAGCTTCACCGTGGCGGTCAAGAAAGACGCCACGACGACGGCGGCAGACAGCGACACCTCCACCACGACAGATGCCACTTCGGTGTCTGCATCGACGACAACGACTGCAGCGGGTGGCGCTGGCGGTGCCGGTGGGGCAGGCGGCGCGTCTGATTCTTCCAGCACCAGCGAGCAGGCCATCGAGAAGCTGGAAGAGCAGATCAAGGAAACCCAGAAGCGCCTGCAGGAGCAGCAACAGCAACTCGCTGCCGCTCAGGCAAGTTCGGGTTCCGATGAGGAGAAATCGGCAAGGGTGATGGCCATTCAGGGACAGATCTCGTCGACGACCGCCAGCCTGTCCACGGAGCAGGCGGCGCTTCTACAACTGCAGAAGTCCGGCAGCATCAACACCACCGCCTGATTCACTGATTCAAACATAACCCGCTCCATGACCTCGGTCGTGGGGCGTATTTGCGTCTGCAATAAATCCGACTTCAGATGTTTGTACGCTGGCCGATACAAAGTGCACCTCATAAGGAGTTCATCATGACCACCATCAACACCAGTTCGTTGGGCGCTTACTCCAGCGTGTTCACGGCTGCCGTCAAAACTGACGACTCCACCAAGAGCGATGCCAAGACCGCCAGCGTCGAGCTGCGTGGCAATGTGTATGGCGACTCCAAGGCGGCCGGCGCCAGTGAGTCAGGCGACGCGCCGAGCATGAAGGAGGAGATGATCAAGCAGTTGCAGGAGCAGATTCAGCAAACCCAGAAAATGCTCCAGCAGCAGCAGGCTCAGTTGGCCGCGATCCAGGGCAGCAAGACACCCGATGAATTGAAGGCCACGCAGGTCATGGCGATCCAGCAGCAGATTTCCGGGACCATGGCACAGCTGGGCGCATTGCAGGCGTCCCTGTTGAACTTGATGAAAGTCAAAGTCGATACCACGGCCTGATAATCCGGCGCTCAAACAAAAGGCCCTGAAGCTTGCACTTCAGGGCCTTTTTTATCGTGGGAATGATTGCCGGCAGTTATGCCGCTTTTGTCGCGTCAGCCTGCAGCAAGCCACGATTGAGAGCGCTAAACAGCGCCTTGAAGCTGGCCGTGGTGATGTTTTCGTCGATGCCGACGCCATGCACCGCCCGGTCACCGTTCACACGCAACTCGATGTAAGCGGCGGCCTTGGCCGTGGTGCCTGCGCCGATGGCGTGTTCGTTGTAGTCCATGATCTCGGCTGACACCGGGAGACCAGCGACCAGCGCTTCCAGGGCGCCGTTGCCGGTGCCTTTCCAGCGCAGATTGCTTTCGCTGTCGCTCATTCCGGTCACGACCACTTCGACTGCGCTGTTGCCGTTTTCTTCTTGCAGACGATGGCTGACCAGCGCGTACGGCTTGTTGGCCTGCAGGTATTCACGCTTGAACAGCGAGTAGATCTGCTGAGCGGTCATCTCCAGGCCCAGTCGATCGGTCTCGCCCTGAACCACTTGGCTGAACTCGATCTGCATGCGACGCGGCAGGGAAATACCGTATTCCTGTTCCAGCAGGTAAGTGATCCCGCCCTTGCCCGACTGGCTGTTGACGCGGATCACCGCCTCGTAGCTGCGGCCAATGTCGGCCGGGTCGATTGGCAAGTACGGCACTTCCCACCTCGTGCCTTCTTTCTGCTGGGTGAGGCCCTTGCGGATCGCATCCTGGTGGGAGCCGGAGAACGCGGTATGCACCAGGTCGCCGACATACGGGTGACGCGGGTGCACCGGAATCTGGTTGCACTCCTCGACGACCTTGCGCACGCCGTCGATGTCGGAAAAGTCCAACTGTGGATTCAGGCCCTGGGTGTACATGTTCAGCGCGACCGTCACCAGGTCGACGTTGCCGGTGCGCTCGCCGTTGCCGAACAGGCAGCCTTCAACGCGATCCGCGCCGGCCATCAGGCCCAGCTCGGTCGCCGCCACGCCGGTGCCTCGGTCGTTGTGGGTATGCAGGCTGATGATCACGCTGTCACGGCGTGAAATGTTGCGGCAGAACCATTCGATCTGGTCGGCGTAGATGTTCGGGGTGGCGACTTCGACGGTTGCCGGCAGATTGAGGATCACCTTGTTCTGCGGCGTCGCGTTCCACACTTCGATCACGGCGTCGCAGACTTCCTTGGCGAACTCCAGCTCGGTGGCGCTGAAGGTTTCAGGCGAGTACTCGAACTGCCATTGGGTTTCTGGCTGCAGGGCGGCGTATTTGACGAACAGCTGAGCGGCATTCACGGCGATGGCTTTAACGCCGGCTTTGTCTTGGTTGAAGACGATGCGGCGGAAAGACGGGCAGGTGGCGTTGTACAGGTGGACGATGGCTTTTTTGGCGCCGCGCAGGGATTCGAACGTCCGTGCGATGAGGTCTTCGCGGGCCTGGGTCAGCACCTGAATCGTGGTGTCGTCGGGGATGTGGCCGTCTTCGATGAGCGTGCGCACAAAGTCGAAATCGGTTTGCGACGCGGAAGGGAAGGAGGCTTCGATTTCCTTCACGCCGACTTGAACGAGGGTCTTCCAGAAACGCAGCTTTTTGACCGCATCCATGGGCTCGATCAGCGACTGGTTACCGTCACGCAAGTCGGAACTGCACCAGATCGGCGCCGCAGTGATGGTCTTGGAAGGCCAGGTGCGGTCAGGCAGGTCGATGACAGGAAAGGCGCGGTACTTGGTCGAGGGATCTTTGAGCATGGTCATGTGAATAATCCTTGTTGTACTCAGGGCCGAAAGAAGGCGGCCAGCCGGTTGATGCGAGAGTAGCACTGCGGGTGAGCGTCGAGGCACCGCGTTCAGCTTTGCAGTCGTGCACTGACGAGGCAGAGGCAGCGATGTTGACGCATCAGAATGAGGGTGTGAGAGGTTTTCATGTCGCCAAACGTAACCAATGGGGTGAAAGCTGGCAAGCGGTTGGGAAAAATTGAGAGAAGTAACCGGTAAAAACTTTAGGTTGAGATTCTATTGCCAGATTTTGACGCTGTGCGCGATTTAATTGCTGGTGCGATTCGGTCTGAACGTACCGGCCGTTCCAATGGTAGGACCGTCTTCAGCCGGGAAGGGGCCAGATCGCATGCCATCAGATTTGCAGTGCAGCGCCTGACGCCTTCCCGGCTAAAGCGGGCCCTATAGGGGTCCTACAGAGCTACTCATCCCTCTAAATCGTTACGGCTGAAACGCATTGATGAAAATGGCCGGATCCACCCGCGCGTCATTCAGGCTGACGTTCCAGTGCATGTGCGGTCCCGTCGCGCGACCGGTCGAACCCACACGCCCGACCACGCCACCACGCGGCACGGCATCGCCGACTTTCACGTCGATCTTCGACATATGGCAGAACATGCTGATGAAGCCCTGCCCGTGATCGACGAACACCGTATTGCCGTTGAAGAAGTAGTTACCGATCAAAATCACCTTGCCCGCCGCCGGCGACTTGATAGGCGTACCGGCCGGAACCGCGAAGTCCAGTCCGGCGTGAGGATTACGCTCCTCGCCGTTGAAGAAGCGTCGCACGCCGAATTTGCTCGAGAGCGGCCCGTCCACCGGTTTGTCCAGCAGAAGGTTGCTCGGGGTCACGGGACTGAACGTACGGTAGGCGCGGACTTGCACATCGAGTTCCTGCTCAATGCGCTTGAGGTCGTCCGGGTTGGGATTGACCTGGCGCTGGTTCTTCAGCGTAATCCGCTGCTCCGGGTACTGCTTGTTGCCCACCACGAAAGGCAGGTTACGGCCGCCGCTGCTGACCTGCTGCGACGTGCCTGGCTTGACGCTCAGCGGAATGCCGACAATGGCCAGCCAGTGCGCGTCCTGATCCTTGACCACCAGCACCGGCTTGCCCTGCCACGTGGCCTTGGGTGCTTGCGCGGCGGGGCCAAGATCGACCACCGCCACGCCGCCCGGCACCGGCTTGTTGAGCAGTCGGGAAATGTAGCTGTCAGCGTAGGCGGGCAGGGCAGCGCAAAAGACCAAGGCGGCAGTGGCCAACGAGCGGGATAGAAGAGGCAGCATTGATCAATCCAGAAGTGAAAGGGTGACAGGCGTCAGATGGTTGTCTTCAACGCGCACTTGCAGCTCGCCATCCGCCAGTTTTGCCGTCAGGCGCTGACCCTGTTGCGTCTGCTCGGCAGCGCGGATGGCCCTGCCGCGTTCATCCAGCAAAATACTGTAACCACGGCCCAGGGTCGCCAGCGGGCTGACCACGTTGAGCGTCTGCACCTGACTTTGTAGCTGCAGGCGACGGCTCTTGATGTTTTCCTTGATCGCACGGGGCAGCCGCTCGGCCAGTACCGCCAGGCGCTGACGCAGAAACATCAGCGTGCGTCCCGGATGTTGCGCGGCCAGGCGGCTTTCCAGATGGCTCATGCGCACCTGGCGCTTGTGCATCTGCTGCTCAAAGGCACGACGCATGCGCATGTCCAGATCGTCGAGGCGCTGGGCGCGCTGGCGTAACCGTTCACCGGGGTGACGCAAGCGGCGGGAAATACCGTCCAGGCGCAATTGCTCGCGCATCAGCCGATCCTGCATGCGGCTGATCAGTCGGCGCTCCAGGCTGTCCACCCGGCGGTGCAGATCGCTTGAATCCGGCGCCAGCAGTTCTGCAGCGGCGGAGGGGGTCGGGGCACGCACGTCGGCGACGAAGTCACTGATCGAGACATCGGTTTCGTGACCGACCGCGCTGACGATCGGCGTTACGCACGCATCGATGGCCCGGGCGACGGCCTCTTCGTTGAAGCACCAGAGGTCCTCCAGCGAGCCGCCGCCCCGGGCGAGGATCAACGCATCGAAGCCGCGATCGTCAGCAAGTTTCAGGGCGCGCACGATCTGGCCGATGGCCTCGCGGCCCTGCACAGCGGTGGGGATCAGAGTGAGTTCGACCTGGGGGGCGCGACGGCGAAACACGCTGATGATGTCGCGAATCACCGCGCCGGTCGGGGAGCTGATGATGCCGATGCGCTTGGGGTGCAGGGGCAGGGCGACCTTGCGCTCGGCGCTGAACATCCCTTCGGCGCTGAGCTTTTCCTTCAGTGCGTCGAAGGCCAGACGCAGTGCGCCATCGCCAGCAGGCTCTACGGTGTCGAGAATCAGCTGATAGTCGCCGCGACCTTCAAACAGCGAAACCTTGCCGCGCACCTTGACCGCCAGGCCATCTTTCAGCGCCTGACGCACCCGCGCCGCGTTGCTGCGAAACAACGCGCAACGCACCTGGGCGCCGGAGTCCTTCAGCGTGAAGTAAACGTGCCCGGAGGCCGGACGCGAGAGGTTGGAAATCTCGCCCTCGACCCAGATGCTGGAAAACACATCTTCCAGCAGCACGCGTGCGCGGCCGTTGAGCTGGCTGACAGTGAGGACGTCCCGGTCAAGGCCGAGTCTTGCGAAGGGGTCTTTGATCATGGGGGCATCATAAAGGCATTGGGGCACGGGTCACCAGATGAGATCGCTGACGGCGCGCGCCCCGACGGCCATACTTGACGTCACCGACAGCGCGATTAAGCTGCCGCCCCCGATTACTCGTCAGACAGGCCCGTCATGGACACCCAAAGCATCATCGTCCCGCAAATCTCCAGCTTTCCTGCGCACGAAGCGAAGGCGCGGGCGATCCTGCGCTGGCTGGTGAAGCTGAACGTCGTCGAAGAATCGCTGACCACCTGTGGGCGCAGTTTCAATCGCATGGCCTACGCGGTTGCCCCGGGCGCGCGACGCTTCGTCGAAAACCCTGACGCCTTGCCGTTCGGTCAGCCGGTCAACGGTCTGGAAATCGTCCTCAAGCGCTGCATCTATACGCCGCAGAAGGGGTTCAAGGAGGAGGCCGGTTGCCCGGAGTGCCGGCGCGAGATCGGCGAAGCCCTGTTCGACAGCCTGGAAGAGTGGATGCCGGGCCATACCGACAACTTCATGTGCCCCGAATGCCGCCATGAAGACGACATCAACGGGTTTCTGTTTCTTGAGCCGTGCGGGTTCTCGAATCTGGGGTTCATCTTCAACAACTGGCTGGATGCCGGCTTCAAAAGCAGTTTTGTCGAGGCGTTTGCCGAGCGAATGGACCGGCCGGTGTCCCATGTCAACGTCAGGATGTAGATCTGCGCGGCTGTCATTGGGCGCCGTAATCCGGCTCATGCGTAAATAGCCTGATCTTTACATTGAGATAGTGCAGGTGTCTGGGTACAATGGCGCGCTTCCATTTTCCCGCTCGGGAGCCCAGCGATGCTGCGTATCAGCCAAGAAGCCCTTACATTCGACGACATTCTCCTTGTGCCCGGTTATTCCGAGGTGCTTCCCAACGAAGTCAGTCTTAAAACACGCCTGACCCGTGGCATCGAACTCAACATCCCCCTCGTTTCCGCCGCTATGGACACCGTCACTGAAGCCCGTCTGGCAATCGCCATGGCTCAGGAAGGCGGCATCGGCATCATCCACAAGAACATGACCGTCGAGCAGCAAGCTGCCGAAGTGCGCAAGGTCAAGAAGTTCGAAGCGGGTGTGGTCAAGGATCCGATCACCATCGAGGCTGACGCCACCGTTCGCGATCTGTTCGAACTGACCCGTCAACACAACATCTCCGGCGTTCCGGTCCTGCATGACGGCGAGCTCGTCGGCATCGTGACCTCCCGCGACGTCCGTTTTGAAACCCGCCTTGATGTGCCTGTTCGCGAAGTGATGACGCCGAAAGAGCGTCTGGTCACCGTCCGCGAAGGCGCCGACAAGTACGAAGTGCGCGATCTGCTGCACAAGCACCGTCTGGAAAAAGTCCTGATCGTCGACGACAAGTTCGCGCTCAAGGGCATGATGACCGTCAAGGACATCGAGAAATCCAAAGCCTGGCCGCTGGCGAGCAAAGACGACCAGGGTCGCCTGCGTGTCGGCGCTGCGGTCGGCACCGGTAAAGACACCGGCGAACGTGTCAGCGCACTGGTTGCTGCGGGCGTGGACGTTATCGTTGTCGACACCGCCCACGGCCACTCCAAAGGTGTGATCGACCGCGTTCGCTGGGTCAAACAGAACTTCCCTGACGTGCAAGTCATCGGCGGCAACATCGCCACCGGCGCCGCTGCACTCGCACTGGTCGAAGCTGGCGCTGACGGCGTCAAGGTCGGCATCGGTCCTGGCTCCATCTGCACCACCCGTATCGTGGCTGGCGTGGGCGTCCCGCAAATCAGCGCCATCGCCAACGTGGCTTCGGCACTGGAAGGCACCGACGTTCCGCTGATCGCCGACGGCGGCATCCGTTTCTCGGGTGACCTGTCCAAGGCCATCGTTGCCGGTGCCTACTGCGTGATGATGGGTTCGATGTTTGCCGGTACTGAAGAAGCACCGGGCGAGATCGAGCTGTTCCAGGGCCGTTCGTACAAGGCCTATCGCGGGATGGGTTCGCTGGGCGCCATGTCCCAGGCCCAGGGATCGTCGGACCGTTACTTCCAAGACTCGTCCGACGGCGCGGAAAAACTCGTGCCGGAAGGTATCGAAGGCCGCGTTGCGTACAAGGGTTCGCTGACTGCCATCGTTCACCAATTGATGGGCGGCTTGCGCTCTTCGATGGGTTACACCGGCAGCGCCGACATCCACGAAATGCGCACCAAGCCTGAATTCGTACGCATCACCGGTGCCGGCATGGCTGAGTCCCACGTTCACGACGTGCAGATCACCAAGGAAGCGCCGAACTACCGCGTAGGTTGATCCGGAATGCGCCTGATGACTCAGGCGCGTTTCACGAATTGTGTACCGGGGCTGTTCATGACAGCCCCGTCTTGTTTCTGATTTTCGACGAGAATGACTATGGCCCTCGACATTCACGCCCACCGCATCCTGATCCTGGACTTCGGTTCCCAGTACACCCAGTTGATCGCCCGTCGCGTTCGCGAAATCGGCGTGTACTGCGAACTGCACCCGTTCGACATGTCGGACGAAGCGATCCGCGAATTCGCCCCGAAAGGGATTATCCTCGCCGGCGGCCCCGAGTCCGTGCACGTTGCCGACAGCCCGCGTGCGCCGCAGGCCGTGTTCGACCTGAACGTGCCGATCTTCGGGATCTGCTACGGCATGCAGACCATGGCCGAGCAGCTCGGTGGCCGCGTGGCCGGCTCCGAAATGCGTGAGTTCGGTTACGCCCGCGTCGATATCGTTGGCAAGAGCCGCGTGCTGGATGGCATCGAAGATCACGTCGACGCTGACGGCGTTTTCGGTCTCGACGTATGGATGAGCCACGGCGACAAAGTCACCGAGATCCCGGAAGGCTTCCACGTACTGGCCAGCACCCCGAGCTGCCCGATCGCCGGCATGGCCGACGACACCCGCGGTTACTACGGCGTGCAGTTCCACCCGGAAGTGACCCACACCAAGCAGGGCGGTCGCATCCTGTCGCGCTTCATCCTCGACATCTGCGGCTGCGAAGCGCTGTGGACCCCGTCGAAAATCGCAGAAGACGCCATCGCCCAGGTTCGCGCCCAGGTCGGCACCGACAACGTACTGCTGGGCTTATCCGGCGGTGTCGACTCCTCGGTCGTCGCAGCGCTGCTGCACAAAGCCATCGGCGACCAACTGACCTGCGTCTTCGTCGACAACGGCCTGCTGCGTCTGCACGAAGGTGAGCAAGTCATGGCCATGTTCGCCGAGAACATGGGCGTCAAGGTGATCCGCGCCAACGCCGAGGATCAGTTCCTCAACAACCTGGCCGGCGAAAGCGATCCGGAGAAGAAGCGCAAGATCATCGGGCGCACCTTCATCGACGTCTTCGACGCCGAGTCGACCAAGCTCGACAACATCAAGTTCCTGGCCCAGGGCACCATCTACCCTGACGTGATCGAGTCCGCTGGCGCCAAAAGCGGCAAGGCTCACGTCATCAAGTCGCACCACAACGTGGGCGGCCTGCCGGAAGAGATGAACCTGAAACTGGTCGAGCCGCTGCGCGAACTGTTCAAGGACGAAGTCCGTCGTCTGGGCCTGGAACTGGGCCTGCCGTACGACATGGTCTACCGCCACCCATTCCCGGGCCCGGGCCTGGGCGTGCGCATCCTCGGTGAAGTGAAGAAGGAATACGCCGACCTGCTGCGTCGCGCCGACCACATCTTCATCGAAGAACTGCGCAAAGCCGACTGGTACCACAAAGTCAGCCAGGCCTTCGTCGTGTTCCAGCCGGTGAAATCGGTTGGCGTCGTCGGCGACGGCCGTCGTTACGCCTGGGTCGTCGCCCTGCGTGCGGTAGAAACCATCGACTTCATGACCGCGCGTTGGGCACACCTGCCTTACGAACTGCTGGAAACGGTGAGCGGCCGGATCATCAATGAGATCGAAGGCATTTCGCGCGTGACGTACGACGTGTCGAGCAAGCCGCCTGCGACGATTGAGTGGGAATGATGGGGTGGCCGGCATTGTCCGGCACGATCTAGCAAGAAATGCCCTGGAGCCCGCGTAACTGCGGGCTTTTGGGTTTTTGGGTGTGGCACGTTCTGGCAGGTTTGTGCATCGCCAGGCAAGGTGCTTGTGCGGCATTTGGGGGTACTGGCTGAGGTAACTGCCGACTTGACAGGGAAGGGCATGGTGTTAGATCCCATTACCGCCACTGGCTTGAACTCGACGACATAACACTAGACAGCTTTTATGAGTGAATCCGGGCATGCCTTTTTTTGAATCCAAACACCAAAACCCTGGATTTGTCTCATTGCTTTGCTTCGACCAGGGCGGGTGCCACGAGCGGAGTATTGGTGTGGAAAGCATCGATACCCAGCGACCGTTGAACCGCGATATTGTCTTTGACCTGGCCTCCGTTTCCAAACAATTCACTGCGTTTTGTTTGCTGCTGCTGGAGCAGGGGGGGCTTTTGCTTTAAGCGATCCGATAGGCCGCTTCGTACCAGAGATCAGTGGCTACTCATCTCAAATCAGCTTGCAGGATCTTGTTTATCACATTGGCGGAATGCCTGATTTCATAGAGATTGCATTGTCGCAAGGCATCGATTTTGGCGATGAGCTCGGTGCTGCCGATATCCTTGCTCTTTTAAGAGAGCAGACCCGTCCTGATTTTCCGACAGGAGAGCGATTTGAGTACAGTAATACGGGTTATTTTTTGCTGGGGATCGTTATAGAACGTGTGAGTGGGCTCTGCTTATCCGACTATGCCCAAACCCATATTTTTGCGCCCTTGGCCATGGAGCACACTTTTATTCTAGATGGATTGAGCCGGGATGATCGAGTTGCCAGCGGCTATGCAAGAAGTAACGGGCAGACTTATGCTCTTTCGCGTAGCCCCTGGAATTCCTTGGGGGCGAGCCTGGTACATTCTTCCGCTGCAGATCTCATGAAGTGGGGCGAGAATTTTCTCACCGCCAAGGTGGGAGGACATGCTGTTATAGGAAAAATGTTAACGCCGCTGGCGCCAGTAAACCACAGGGGAGAAGCGATCATTGAGCATTCGAGTTATTGCTTCGGGATATCCATGGAGAAAGATGGCAAGGGGGTGAAGTTCTGCCATGAGGGTGTTACGGCAGGCTTCAGCAGCTATTTCGAACGCTCGCTGGAGAAGGGCTATACGCTTGCTATTTTATCGAACGTCGAAGATTACGAAGTAGAGCAACTGGCTGCTGAGCTTTGTGCAGAGCATGGCCTTTAGGCTTGTGTTTCCCGCACAGAGCTCCCTGTTTAATTCCCATGGTTTAAGCTGAATGGCTGGTTATGAGGCCTGTGCTTCATAACTCCCGCCAAGCGCTTTCGTGTAAGAGGCTGCCGCTGTAACGAACAACGCCGTCCTTCGCCCACCGCAAATGACCTCATTTGAAATTGGCTTGAAGTTCGAGGAAAATTCTTACGAAGAAGTCTTTGGGGGGCGCCTTAGCCTCGACATCAGCAAAAGAATTCGATGCTCGCATCCGCCATAATCAAGGAACCCGTTCATGAAATCCCGATTTTCTTTCAATTCGTCCTTTCTGATTATGTTGTCGCTGACAGGATGCGCAGCGACTATGGATGCTGCAAAGCACGATCAGCTTCGAGAAAGCGCGCTTTACGGCAGTTGGCACGTAGCAGGTCTAGCGGTATCAGACTCGGGCGTGCAAGCACTGGAAGATAATGACCCAAGCTTCATGGGCCGACGTCTCAGTTTCAATCACGATCAACTTGCATGGAAAGCGTTAGCAGACTCAACGGAAGACGTGTGCAACGGGCCTGCTTTTCATAAGCTTCCGGCGATGAGTGGAGCTGAACTGAAGCCACAACTCCATAAGCTGGGCATCGAAAAAGCCGTACCCTACGGCGTTGAATGCAAAACTGGAAGCTGGGGGCCTCTTGATAAAGAAAGCCCTGCATTTTTCCTGGCGCAAGATGGGACGTTAGCTCTTTCATGGTTTGACGGCGGACTGCTGAAACTGATACGAGACTGAACACGGGAAGGTCACGCTACCGGCCAAGACGTGAACCCAAGAGGGCGAGACCTTAGAAGGGCGTCATGTTCGCGTCTATGCACGCACGGAAGGTAACCGTTGGCTGCCGTATTTGATCGAAGCGTCGGCCAGCGTATTGGGCAGAAAACAGCCGAGTGGACCCCTTAGCGCGCCACTCGGCTGTTTAAATATGAAGCCTCAACGCACCCACGTCATCCCCATCAGCTCCAGCGCCGTCGTCAGATCCGCCAACGTCTCAAACCGACGTCCGCTCACCCGCTGCCATTTAGGCCGATCGATATAGACGCGCTTGCCCTCTCGTTTGATCTCGGTACGAACCGCAGTGCCTTCGTTGCTGCGGTGGACGATGGCGAGGTGACCATCACTGTCATTGAGGGTGAACATGCCCGCTCGTAACAGTTTGTTCTCCAGGCTGAGCTCAATCCGGGGCGGGGCGACGAGCACTTGCAGACGCAGATCACTCTGTACGCGTCCCGCACGACGGCCCACCGTGTCGGTCATTTCAACGCCGGGGTCTGGCGTTATTCCAGCCGATTCAGCCACACGAACGTCTTCAATGCGCAGCCCTACCGCGCCTTCCAGTTCCGCGAGACCGGGGACGCCCTGATACGTATTGGCGTGGGAATTACCCACCAGTGCTACCCAGTGGCCGCCGCTTCTCGCCCCTTGGTCTGCGTCGATCACGCCCTTGGCGTAGTAATTCATCACCTTCTGCCGCAGCCCTTGCTCCGCGCCGTCCATGCCGTCGACGCGGTAACTCGCCATGCAGTCGATGGCGCGGATGCGCACGCGGTTTTCTTGCGCGGCTTTGAAAACGGCCATGAAGGTGTATTTGCCGTTTGGATCAGTTCGATGGCCTTTGTCCAGCGCCTTGATGTAGTCCTCAAGCTGAGGCGACAGAGTGCCCGTTCTCGAAAACGTATCGAGATCCACCTGATGGAAGTCGGTGAGCACGTGCTCCATGTACAGGGTTTTCACCTTGAGCTTGGTGAGCAGCGGCATCTGTTCGATCAGAAACTGTTTGCTGCCGATCCCTGCATGGCTCTCGCCGATGACCAGGCCCGATGAACGTTTGAATACGATCTTGAGCGCACGTTTGAGCGGCGCGTTGGCACTCAGCTCTGGCATGTCTGGACGCTTTGGCAGTTCGAGCCTGTTGAAGAAGGCGTTGGCGTCATCGCGCAGATTGCGACGGATGCGCTTGAAGTCGTCATAGGGATCGGGTTTGTCAAAATCGGGGCTGTGATAGCGATCGTCGACAAAGCGGCCGCCATATTGCGCGCCCTCCATGACTTCAGTCCTCAGCGCCGCTGGCACTTCGTATGGGCTGGGGAGGGTGGTCGTCTGGGGAGAAACGCCGACCCCACGACCGGGCCCCATCTTGCCGAGCACCTTCCCGCCGCCTGACAGGTGCAAGGGAGTGACGGGCTCCCAGGTGCCAGCAGCGTTAAGGCGCACAGGCATGTTTCGGTAAAACGAGTAGGGGTTTGCAGGGTCGATGATGGCCCAGCATTTCAGCTCGTTGATGTAGCGAACGGCGTAGGCGAAGCCATCGATCTCGATGAAGGTTTCGCCCTGATCGGTCAGGTAGATGCCCTTCATGCGACCTTCTTCACGCACGGGTTCGAAGGCATCCAGCAGCATGTTGGTCTCGAAGTAGGCCAAGGCATCGTCGCGCTCAAAGGGGTAAACGGATTCTGGTTTCAGGCCCGGCATCTGAACTAACCCATCGGTGGGCTCATCGACTTCCGGTGCCAGCTCTCCCTCGGGTTCAGGCTGCAGCAACTCGCCTTCCGGCATCGCCTCCCCGCCGATAAGAAAGGTGCTGTTGAACAAGACGTCGATGCTGGCCGTCACAGCCCCGATGACCCCTGCCTTGCGCTGCGCCGTGCTCGCGCCATTCACGGCCTGATCAATGTTGAGGCCCATGTCGGCGATGCCGGCACCCACGGCTGCCAGCGCAATCGGCCAGTCAATCGCCGCCAGCGCACCGGAAAGTTGGGAGAACGACCGCAGATAGCCGATCCACATCTGTTTGCGCAGGTCGCCGTTGGAATGCAGCGCCAGGTCTGCGTCGGCAAACATCCGAGCTCGGATCGCGTCGCGCAAATGGCTGAACGGGTCTCCCGACACGGGCCGACTGTGTTGATTGATCAAACCGGGATGAGCGGATCCCCATGAGGTGTAGAGCACATCCAGGCCATGGAACAGCCCGATGTTGTTGTCAGCCGCTCCGTGTGCCGACAACGGGAAATGGCCCATGAAACGCGCGCGGCGTTCTGGGCGGTTGTTCTGCGACAGCAGCCACCCATGCAGCTCTTCGGGCGTGGCGAAGGCATGAAAGGCCTGCACTTCGCCGGGGGTGTAGAGAATTTGCCGGCCTGCTGCGGTCACGATGCGCAAGACGTCGCTGGCTTCGTAGCCGATCACGTCGAAGGTCCAGACTTTCGCGTCAGCGCTGGCCGGAGCGCTGGCTCGCAGAGTTTGCAGGCTCGGTGCCTCAGACGGTTCTACGTTCGCCGCACGCAAGACGATTCGCAGATCTTCTTCACTGAGCCAGCCGGCCTGTTGGTCTTCGAAGGCGCTGGCGATGAAGTTGGCTTTGGCCATGGTGCGAAAATCGTCGGCGAAGTCGCGCCAGAACGCCTTCAGCTTTTCCTGATAGCGCGATTTGAAGTCCACGGACCAAAACTCAGTCATGACCTGGGCGGGCAACATCCTGACCTCGTTTCGTTCATCGAACGGTTCTGCATCGGGGCCTGCGGCGTAGAACCCGCTAAGCATCTGCAGGGTGTCGGCGTTGTCCTGATCGTGGGGATTGAAGCGGTGCATGACCAGTTGCGGGAGGGTCATCGATTGATAGGGCGCGTCGCGGTGCTCCCAGCCATTGAATGACCGCGGACTGCTGACTGCCGTGTGGAAGCGGTGCCAGTAAACGGTATCTGGCTCGATGTCGCGACCGGTCTGGCGCAGGAGGACTTCTCGGGCGATGCTGCGGGCCATTTCGCGCATGTCCGGGCAGGCCTCGACCATGCGCTCACTCATGGTGATGAGGGCGTTTCGGTCCTGGCTCAGGGATGCAGCGGGCGGGTGAGCGGGTGCAACGGTCATATTCGTCTTCCTTGATGAATGGGAAGACAAGCTTGGCGTGATTGCTGATTCATTTGGCACTAAATATGTATTGCGTACGCCGTCGCCTTAAATTTCTGTAAGGGCAGGTGTATCGTGTCCGCCCCTCGCATCGTTCAAGGATGCGACCCGTCGTTTGAGGTTTTTTCGTACATGTCTTTTACCCGTCGACAGATACTCGGAGGTCTGGCCGGTCTTGCGGTGGTCGGGCTTGGCGCGGGCGGCGCCTCAAGGTATTGGCTGGGCAAACGCGGGCCGGGAGAAGGGCACGATTATGAACTGATCGCCGCGCCGCTGGACGTTGAACTGGTGGCCGGGCACCAGACGCCCGCGTGGGCATTCGGCGGGTCGGCTCCTGGCACTGAATTGCGCGTCAGGCAGGGCGAGTGGCTACGGGTGCGCTTCATCAATCATCTGCGCGTGGAAACCACGATTCATTGGCACGGCATTCGGCTCCCGCTGGAGATGGACGGCGTGCCTTACGTCTCGCAATTGCCGGTCAAGCCGGGCGAGTACTTCGACTATAAATTCCGAGTGCCGGACGCCGGCAGCTATTGGTATCACCCCCATGTGAGCAGCAGTGAAGAGCTGGGCCGCGGGCTGGTGGGGCCGCTGATCGTCGAGGAGCGCGAGCCGACCGGATTTGCACACGAGCGCGTCGTCAGCCTGAAGAGCTGGCATGTGGACGAGGAGGGCGCTTTCACTGATTTCAGCGTCATTCGCGAGGCTGCCCGCGAGGGCACGGCCGGGCGATTGTCGACGATCAATGGCGTGCCACAGGGCGTCGTCGAGCTGCCTGCCGGGCAAATCACCCGGGTGCGCATTCTCAATCTCGACAACACGGTGACCTACCGCCTGAATCTGCCAGGCGCCGAGGCGATGATCTACGCCCTGGACGGCAACCCGGTCAAACCGCGCCCCTTGGGCAAGGATTACTGGCTGGGGCCGGGCATGCGCATCTGTCTGGCGATCAAAGCGCCTGCGGTCGGTGAAGAGATTTCCCTGCGCAACGGCCCGGTGCGGCTGGGCACCTTTCGTTCGGTCGCCAGCACCGATACGCCGGGCGAGTGGCCCCCTGAGCTGCCGGCCAATCCGGTTGCCGAGCCTGATTTGACCAACGCCGAGAAGCTCAATTTCAATTTCGAGTGGGTGGGTTCGGTGTCGGTGAATGTCGACAACGGTAAACCGCCCAGCTTGTGGCAGATCAATGGCCAAGCGTGGGACATCACCGACAAGACCTGCGCGGACCGGCCGATCGCCAAGCTCGAACAAGGCAAGAGTTACATCTTCGAGCTGAAGAACATGACGCAGTATCAGCATCCCATTCACTTGCACGGCATGAGCTTCAAGGTCATCGCTTCCAATCGCAAGAAGGTGGTTCCGTATTTCACGGACACCTATCTGCTGGGGCGCAACGAGCGCGCGCGCGTCGCGTTGGTGGCGGATAATCCCGGCGTCTGGATGTTTCACTGCCATGTGATCGATCACATGGAAACCGGTCTCATGGCCGCTATCGAGGTCTCCTGATGCGTCAGCCGCCCATCATCGATCGCAGTCGCGATCAGCATTTCATGCGCGAAGCCCTGGCGCTGGCGGCGGAGGGTGCGTTGCTGGGCGAGGTGCCGGTTGGCGCGGTGGTGGTGCAGAACGGCGAAATCGTTGGCCGCGGTTTCAACTGCCCCATCAGCGGCAGCGATCCCAGTGCCCACGCCGAGATGGTCGCCATTCGCGCGGCGGCGCAGTCACTCAGCAATTATCGCCTGCCCGGCAGCACGCTGTACGTGACGCTGGAACCCTGCAGCATGTGCGCGGGGTTGATCGTTCATTCGCGCATCAGCCGCGTGGTGTATGGCGCGACCGAGCCCAAAGCGGGGGTGGTGCAGAGTCAGGGGCAGTTCTTCATGCAGCCGTTTCTCAATCATCGCGTGCTGTTCGAAGGCGGGGTGCTGGGGGAGGAATGCGGGACGATGCTGAGCGAGTTTTTCAGGATGAGGCGGGCGAAGGGTTAGTTCAGTGCGACGGCGAGCGGATTCTGGCGCTGACTAAAGCGGCGCTTTCTCTTCCGACGGCTTGGTCTTGTCGACCCCAGGCACATGCAACGAGCCTTCCGCCACCTGGCCGCCTTCCATCTGCGGCTGCGTCACCCACGTCAGGATGTCGTAGTAACGGCGGATGTTGGCGACGAAACTGACCGGTTCGCCGCCACGGGCGTAGCCGTAGCGGGTCTTGCTGTACCACTTCTTCTGCGACAGACGCGGCAGCATCTTCTTCACGTCCAGCCACTTGTTCGGATTAAGCCCTTCGCTTTCGGCCAGCTTGCGCGCGTCATCCAGGTGGCCGCTGCCGATGTTGTAGGACGCAAGCGCCAGCCAGGTGCGATCCGGCTCCTGAATTGAGTCGTCGAGCTGTTCTTTGACGTAGGCGAAATACTTGGCGCCGCCCTGAATACTCTGTTTGGCGTCGAGCCGATTGGACACACCCATGGCCTGGGCCGTGCTCTGGGTGAGCATCATCAAGCCGCGCACGCCGGTCTTCGACGTCACGCCCGGCTGCCACAACGATTCCTGATAACCGATCGCCGCGAGCAGGCGCCAGTCCACCTGTTCTGCTTTGGCGGCGGTCTGGAAGTGCTTCTCGTACTTGGGCAGGCGCTCCTGCAAATGCTGGGCGAAGGTGTAGGCGCCGACATAACCGAGGACGTCGACATGCCCGTAGTAGCGGTCTTTAAGTCGCTGCAGCATGCCGTTCTTCTGCATCTTGTCGAGATAGGCGTTGATCTCGTTGAGCAGGCTGTTGTCATCCCCCAGCGCCACGGCCCAACGCTGATCGCGGCCATCGCCGAGGTCGAAGCCGACGCGAACGTTGGGGAAATACACCTGATTCATCGCCAGTTCGTTGGAATCCACCAGGGTCAGGTCGATCTGACCTTCATCCACCATCCGCAGCAGGTCGACGACTTCGACCTGATCGGACTCTTCGTAGTTGATGCCGGGGTACTTGACCTTCAGCGCTGCCAGTTGCTCGGCGTGGCTGCTGCCTTTGAGGACGAGGATGCGTTTGCCGACCAGATCGCCCGGATCGGTGGGGCGCGACTGGCCGTTGCGGTAAACGACCTGCGGGGTGACTTCAAGATAGGAGTGAGAAAAACGCACCTGTTTCGCGCGGTTTTCGCTGCTCACCAGGCCCGCTGCCGCTAGCACCGGCCCGCCGGGCTTGCCCATCTGATCGAACAGGTCGTCGAGGTTGTCGGCGGCTTCGATTTTCAGTTCAACGCCCAAATCGTCGGCGAAACGCTTCACCAGTTCGTACTCGAAACCGGTTTCACCGTTGCGGTCCTGAAAATAGGTTGCCGGGCTATTGCGGGTGACGACGCGCAGAACGCCATCCTCCTTGACTCGTTCCAGCGTGTTGGGTTTCTCCACACACGCGCCGAGCAGCAGGAAGATTCCGGTTGCGATGAGCCACTTGGCACAGCGTGGGCGGAAATCTGATAGGGAAAACATCGGTGCAGTATACGCAAAGGAGCCATACCGCCATATCTCGACAGCGCGGGTCCCGTCTGATAGAGCCGAGGAATTTTTACCTTCCGGCGCAGGCAAGCGCCCGGAGCCGACATTCGGGTGCATCCCATGCCGTGGTTTCGGGTGCCGACGCAGACTGATTAGGCTAGAATGCACGGCCTCAAAGCACACCCCCTTCCCGAGGCTGTCCCGACGATGTTGATCCTGCGTGGTGCTCCCGCCCTTTCCGCCTTCCGCCACAAGAAATTACTTGCGCAGCTGAACGATAAAGTTCCGGCTGTCAGTGGCCTGTACGCTGAATTCGCCCACTTCGCTGAGGTCAATGGCGTCCTGACCGAAGACGAGCAGCAAGTCCTTGCCCGCCTGCTGAAATACGGTCCGAGCGTGCCGGTTCAGGAGCCGGCGGGCCGCTTGTTCCTGGTACTCCCGCGTTTCGGCACCATTTCGCCATGGTCGAGCAAGGCCACCGACATCGCGCGCAATTGCAGCCTGACCAAGATCCAGCGCCTTGAGCGCGGCATCGCGTTTTATGTAGAAGGCCAGTTCAGCGACGCTGATGCGCAACTGATCGCCGACACGCTGCATGACCGCATGACCCAGATCGTACTGGGCGCGCTGGAAGAGGCCGCCAGCCTGTTCAGCCACGCCGAGCCCAAGCCGCTGATCGCCATCGACGTGCTGGGCGGCGGCCGCGCGGCGCTGGAAAAAGCCAACGTCGAACTGGGTCTGGCCCTGGCCGAAGACGAAATCGACTACCTGGTGAACGCGTTCACCGGCCTCAAACGCAACCCACACGACATCGAACTGATGATGTTCGCGCAGGCCAACTCCGAGCACTGCCGTCACAAGATCTTCAACGCCAGTTGGGACATCGACGGCCAGAGCCAGGACAAAAGCCTGTTCGGCATGATCAAGAACACCTATCAGATGCACAACGAAGGCGTGCTGTCCGCTTACAAGGACAATGCCTCGGTGATCGTCGGCAGCGTGGCCGGCCGCTTCTTCCCGAATCCTGAAAGCCGCGAGTACGGTGCGGTTCAGGAGCCGGTGCACATTTTGATGAAGGTCGAAACCCACAACCACCCGACGGCAATTGCCCCGTTCCCTGGCGCAGCCACCGGTTCCGGCGGCGAGATTCGTGACGAGGGCGCGACCGGACGTGGCGCCAAGCCGAAAGCCGGCCTGACCGGTTTCACGGTGTCCAATCTGAACATTCCGGGTTTCGAGCAGCCCTGGGAAAAGCCGTACGGCAAACCCGAGCGCATCGTGACACCACTGGACATCATGATCGAAGGCCCGCTGGGTGGCGCGGCGTTCAACAATGAGTTCGGTCGCCCGGCGCTGACCGGTTATTTCCGTACCTTCGAGCAGTCGATCAGCACGCCACATGGCGACGAAGTTCGCGGCTACCACAAGCCGATCATGCTCGCAGGCGGCATGGGCAACATCCGCGAAGGGCACGTGCAGAAAGCCGAAATCACCGTCGGCGCCAAGCTGATCGTGCTCGGCGGCCCGGCGATGCTGATTGGTCTGGGTGGCGGCGCGGCTTCCTCCATGGCCACCGGCACCAGCTCGGCTGACCTGGATTTCGCCTCGGTGCAGCGTGAAAACCCGGAAATGGAACGCCGTTGCCAGGAGGTCATCGACCGCTGCTGGCAGCTGGGTGAAGCCAATCCGATCGCGTTCATCCATGACGTCGGCGCGGGTGGTCTGTCCAACGCCTTCCCTGAACTGGTCAACGACGGCGGTCGCGGCGGCCGCTTCGAACTGCGCAACGTGCCAAACGACGAGCCAGGCATGGCCCCGCTGGAAATCTGGAGCAACGAGTCCCAGGAGCGTTACGTTCTGGCGGTCAGCGCTCCTGACTTCGAACGCTTCAAAGCCATCTGCGAACGTGAGCGTTGCCCGTTCGCGGTGGTCGGTGAGGCCACTGAAGAGCCGCAACTGACCGTCACTGACAGCCATTTCGGCAACAACCCTGTCGACATGCCGCTGGAAGTGCTGCTGGGCAAAGCCCCGCGCATGCACCGTTCGGCCGAGCGTGAGACAGAGCTGGGTGACGACTTCGACCCGAGCGCGCTCGACATCGAAGAAAGCGTGCAGCGCGTGCTGCATCACCCGGCCGTGGCAAGCAAGAGCTTCCTTATTACCATTGGCGACCGCAGCATCACCGGTATGGTCAATCGCGACCAGATGGTCGGCCCGTGGCAAGTGCCGGTGGCGGACGTCGCCGTCACCGCAACCAGCTTTGACGTGTACACCGGCGAAGCCATGGCGATGGGCGAGCGCACGCCGCTGGCCTTGCTGGATGCCCCGGCGTCCGGCCGCATGGCGATTGGCGAGACCCTGACCAACATCGCTGCTTCGAGCATCGGCAAGCTTTCCGACATCAAGCTGTCCGCCAACTGGATGTCCGCTGCCGGTCACCCGGGTGAAGACGCGCGTCTGTACGACACCGTGAAAGCCGTCGGCATGGAGCTGTGCCCCGAGCTGGGCATTACCATCCCAGTGGGCAAGGACTCGATGTCCATGAAGACCCGCTGGAGCGACGAGGGCACCGAAAAAACCGTGACCTCGCCGCTGTCGCTGATCGTCACCGGTTTCGCCCCGGTCACCGACATCCGCAAGACCTTGACCCCGCAATTGCGCATGGACAAGGGCCTGACCGATCTGATCCTGATCGACCTGGGCCGTGGCCAGAACCGCATGGGCGCGTCGATCCTCGCGCAGACCCACGGCAAGCTCGGCAGTGTTGCACCGGACGTCGATGACGCCGAAGACCTGAAAGCCTTCTTCGCCGTCATTCAGGGCCTCAACGCCGACGACCACCTGCTGGCCTACCACGACCGTTCCGACGGTGGCTTGATGGCGACCGTGCTCGAGATGGCGTTCGCTGGGCACTGTGGCCTGAACCTCGAACTCGACACGCTGACCGGCACCCGCGAAAAAATCGCGGCCATTCTGTTCAACGAAGAGCTGGGTGCAGTGATCCAGGTTCGCCAGGACGCCACGCCGCTGGTGCTCGCGCAGTTCAGCGCTGCCGGTCTGGGCGAGGACTGCGTCGCCGTGATCGGCAAGCCGATCAACAACAGCGATGTGATCATCAGCCTGAGCGGCGACACCGTGTTCAAGGGTGATCGCCGTCTGCTGCAGCGCCAGTGGAGCGAAACCAGCTACCAGATCCAGCGCCTGCGTGATAACGCCGATTGCGCCGATCAGGAATTCGATGCGCTGCTGGAAGAAGACAATCCAGGCCTGAGCGTGAAGCTGGGCTATGACGTCAACGACGACATCGCTGCGCCTTACATCAAGAAGGGCGTTCGCCCACAAGTGGCAGTGCTGCGTGAGCAGGGCGTCAACGGTCAGGTTGAAATGGCGGCTGCGTTCGATCGCGCCGGTTTCGCCTCGGTTGACGTGCACATGAGCGACATCCTCGCCGGTCGCGTCGACCTCAACGACTTCAAAGGTCTGGTGGCGTGCGGTGGTTTCTCCTACGGCGACGTGTTGGGTGCCGGCGAAGGCTGGGCCAAGTCCGCGCTGTTCAACAGCCGTGCACGGGATGCGTTCCAGGGCTTCTTCGCCCGCAGCGACAGCTTCGCGCTGGGCGTTTGCAACGGTTGCCAGATGATGTCCAACCTCAGCGAGCTGATCCCGGGCAGCGAATTCTGGCCGCACTTCGTGCGCAACCGCTCGGAGCAGTTCGAAGCGCGCGTGGCGATGGTCGAAATCCAGAAGTCGGCGTCGATCTTCCTGCAAGGCATGGCCGGCTCGCACATGCCGATCGCCATTGCCCACGGTGAAGGCCACGCCGAGTTCAAGACCCCTGAGTCGTTGATTGAAACCGATCTGTCCGGCACCGTTGCCGTGCGTTTCGTCGACAATCACGGCAAGGTCACTGAAACCTATCCGGCCAACCCGAACGGTTCGCCCCGCGGCATCGCGGGTCTCACCACACTCGACGGTCGCGTCACCATCATGATGCCGCACCCTGAGCGGGTGTTCCGCGCCGTGACCAACTCGTGGCGACCGGATGAGTGGGCTGAAGACGGCGCGTGGATGCGCATGTTCCGCAACGCCCGCGTCTGGGTTGACTGATCGCTGATGTACAAGCTGGCTTTCTTTGTGCCGCAGAGCCATGTGGAACAGGTCAAAAACGCGTTGTTCGCCGCCGGTGCGGGGCGAATCGGCGCGTATGACCGCTGCTCATGGCAAGTGCTTGGCCACGGCCAGTTTCGCCCGCTGGATGGCAGTCAGCCATTCATCGGGCAAGCCGGCGAGGTCGAGCAGGTTCAGGAATGGAAGGTCGAGCTTGTCGTGTCAGATGAGCTGATCAGGCAGGCGGTTGCTGCGCTGAAGGACAGCCATCCCTACGAAGTACCGGCTTATGACGTGTGGAAGCTGGAAGATATCTAGCTTCCCTGCAGCATGGCTCGAGATTGAAGCAATCCGCATTACCCCGGCAAAATCTTACGGCCGAATCTCTATCATCGTGCCGTCTTTCACCAGATCCCACACCTCACGAATATCGCTGTTGCGCATGGCGATGCAGCCGTTCGTCCAGTCCAGCGTGTGGAAATACCACTCCGGGTAATCGTCGTTGATCGGCGTGCCGTGAATCATGATCATGCTGCCCGGTTTCACGCCTTCGCGGCGGGCGCGTGCGGCATCGGAAATGTTGGGGTAGGAAATGTGCATCGACAGGTTGTAGGCGTCGCTGGTCTTGCGCCAGTCGAGCCAGTAGAAACCCTCCGGTGTGCGCTGGTCTCCCTCTTGCAGCTTCGGTCCGGTGGGCGCTTTGCCCAGTGAGATCCGGTACGTCTTCAGCGCCTCGCCACGGCTGATCAGCTGCAATTGATGCGCGGATTTGAGCACCAGCACTTTATCGACAGTCCGGTCCGCGATGTTCTGAGTGTCGACGACCTTTCCGCCAACGAACTTCTGTTCGCTGCCTTTGGGCACGATGGTCTGGGTGAACGCAGCCTGGGACAGCGGCACAACCGACAGGCATAAAACGGCAAGCAACCAACGCATGAAAAGGGTATCCCTGAAGCCTGCGCGGCAATCGCGCATCATCGTTTCGATCAAGTGGTCTTGAGCGGCGGTGTGACAGACAGACAATCGGTGCGTACCTGGAAATCTTGATGCCGCCGGTCGCGGAAAAAACACTCCAGGGTACGCCTGACCGTATTGAACGCCAGCTCAGACCACGGAATATCCGCTTCGTCGAAGAGCTTCACTTCAAGGCTTTCGATACCGGCCGCGAACTCCGGTTTGACCAGATTCGAGCGGTAGAAGATATGCACCTGATTGATGTGCGGCACATCGATCATCGAGTACAACTGCAGGTCCTCGACCTCTGCGCAGGCTTCTTCCAGCGTTTCGCGGCGGGCCGCCTGCTCGACGCTTTCGCCGTTTTCCATGAACCCGGCGGGCAGCGTCCAGTAGCCCAGTCGCGGCTCGATGGCCCGACGGCACAGCAAGACCTTGTCGCCCCACACCGGCACGACGCCGGCCACGATGTTGGGGTTCTGGTAGTGAATGGTGTCGCAATGTTCACACACGTAACGCGGGCGGCTGTCGCCCTCGGGAATACGCTGGATGACCTGTTCGCCGCAGTTGCTGCAGAATTTCATGATCGAATCGGGTTCCTGTTGGCAGCGGCTATCTTGAGCCGTAGCGCGGGTGGACGGCAAGAGGCGTCTTGCACGCGCGGGTTGTCCTACAAGACTTGGGCGCGTCGCCGCTTTGGTGCATGATGCCGGGCAGGCAACCGATCGAGAATTCCCATGCTGGATGAGCTACTTCACCGTATGAGCAGCCACACGCCGGTGATGCTGGAAACGGACGCGCGCTTTCCCGAGGCCGCCGTGCTTCTCCCCATTACCCGCAATGCAGAGCCTGAACTGGTGCTGACCCTGCGCGCCAGCGGCCTGTCGACCCACGGCGGCGAAGTGGCCTTCCCGGGCGGACGGCGTGACCCGGAGGATCCGGACCTCATCTTCACGGCGCTGCGCGAAGCCCAGGAGGAGATCGGTTTGCCACCGGGTCTCGTTGAGGTCATCGGCCCGCTGAGTCCGTTGATCTCCAAGCACGGCATAAGAGTGACGCCCTACGTCGGCATCATTCCGGATTTCGTCGAGTACACACCCAATGATGGCGAAATCGCAGCCGTCTTCAGCGTGCCGCTGGACTTCTTCCGTCAGGATGTCCGCGAACACACCCACCGCATCGACTATCAAGGGCGCAGCTGGTACGTGCCGAGTTACCGCTTCGGCGAGTACAAGATCTGGGGCCTGACCGCGATCATGATCGTCGAGTTGATGAACCTGTTGTTCGACAGCGCCATCGACCTCAACGAGCCGCCAAAGCGATCCATCATCCACACGCTGAAATCCTGACTCGCGGCCGCCGCGCCTTGCATCAGGAATGAGCCATGAGGGCCGAGCCGTGAGGAATACGTCATGAGGAATACGCCATGAAATACCGCTTGGGCGATGCCCGCGTCGATGCGCACGCCAGCAGCTGGATCGCGCCGACAGCCACCGTCATCGGCAACGTGCGTTTGCAGGCCAACGCCAGCGTCTGGTTCGGCGCGGTGTTGCGTGGCGACAACGAGCTCATCGACATCGGCGAGAACAGCAACGTGCAGGACGGCACCGTGATGCACACCGACATGGGCTCGCCGCTGACCATCGGACGGAACGTGACCATCGGCCACAACGCGATGCTGCACGGTTGCAGCGTGGGTGACAGCACGCTGATCGGCATCAACGCGGTCATTCTCAATGGCGCGAAGATTGGCAAGCATTGCATCATCGGCGCGAACTCGTTGATCGGCGAAGGCAAAGTCATTCCTGACGGTTCGCTGGTCATGGGCTCGCCCGGCAAGATCGTCCGCGAGCTGACTGACGCACAGAAGCAGATGCTCGACGCCAGCGCCGCCCATTACGTCCACAACGCTCACCGCTACGCGCGTGACCTGGCCCCGCAGGAAGATTGATGTCCAGCGCCATACCCCCGATCCATGAAGCAACCGTTCATGACAAGCCGATTCATGAAAAGCCCGTCCGCTCGCCCTGCGTGAGCATTTGTGCCCTGGACGACGCCGACATCTGCACCGGTTGCCAGCGCACCGTGGCCGAGATCACCGGCTGGAGCCGCATGGACAACCAGGCACGTCGCGCGGTGTTGATCGCCTGCGAGGAGCGGGCGAGAGCCAGCGGGATGATGTTTCTACTGGGTGGCGACAACCCTCAAGGTTGAATCAACCCTGCGCCGCTGCATCCCATTCCCCGGCCTTCATGGTAAATTGCGCGCCTTTCTACCTGCGGTTGCTTGCACACGGCGAGCAACCCTCGACCTGCTCCACGAGGACCTGAGATGACTCAAATCGGAACTCCACTGTCGCCGACCGCGACCCGCGTTTTGCTCTGCGGTTGTGGCGAGCTTGGCAAGGAAGTAGTGATCGAGCTTCAGCGCCTGGGCGTTGAAGTGATCGCCGTCGACCGCTACGTCAATGCTCCGGCGATGCAGGTCGCACACCGCAGCCACGTGATCAATATGCTCGATGGCGCCGCCTTGCGTGCGGTGATCGAGTCCGAGAAACCGCATTACATCGTCCCGGAAATCGAAGCCATCGCCACCGCGACCCTGGTGGAGCTGGAGTCCGAAGGCTTCACGGTCATTCCGACGGCCCGCGCTGCGCAGCTGACCATGAACCGCGAAGGTATTCGTCGTCTGGCCGCTGAAGAGCTGGACCTCCCCACCTCGCCATATCACTTTGCCGACACCTTCGAAGACTACAAAAAAGCCGTCGAAGACCTGGGCTTCCCGTGTGTGGTCAAGCCGGTGATGAGCTCGTCGGGCAAGGGTCAAAGCTTGCTGAAAACCGACGCGGACATCCAGAAGGCCTGGGACTATGCGCAAGAAGGCGGTCGTGCCGGCAAAGGCCGTGTGATCATCGAAGGCTTCATCGATTTCGATTACGAAATTACCTTGCTGACCGTGCGTCACGTCGGCGGCACGACCTTCTGTTCGCCGGTCGGTCATCGTCAGGAGAAGGGCGACTATCAGGAATCGTGGCAGCCCCAGGCCATGAGCCCGGTGGCATTGGCCGAGTCCGAGCGCGTCGCCAAAGCGGTAACCGAGGCGCTGGGTGGCCGTGGTCTGTTTGGCGTCGAGTTGTTCATCAAGGGCGATCAGGTCTGGTTCAGCGAAGTCTCGCCGCGCCCCCACGACACAGGTCTGGTCACGCTGATCTCCCAGGACCTTTCGCAGTTCGCGCTTCACGCGCGGGCCATTCTCGGTCTGCCGATCCCGTTGATTCGCCAGTTCGGCCCATCAGCATCGGCCGTGATTCTGGTTGAAGGCCAGTCGACCCAGACGGCGTTCGCCAACCTGGAGCAAGCCTTGAGCGAACCGGACACCGCGCTGCGCCTGTTCGGCAAGCCTGAGGTCAATGGTCAGCGCCGGATGGGCGTGGCACTGGCGCGCGACGAGTCGATCGAAGCGGCCCGTCGCAAAGCCACCCGCGCGTCGATGGCGGTGAAGGTTCAGCTGTAAGCATCACGCTGAATGAAAAACGGCGCCCTCAGGGGCGCCGTTTTTGTTTGGCGATCACGCACCGTCGATACCCGGTTTGCTCAGGCAATCGTATCCAGGTCCGCGTGCCGGGTTTCTTTCAGGCACAGCACAGCGATCACGCTGATCAACGCCGCCGCCGAGACATAGCCACCGACCCAGCTCAAACCGCCCATCTCCACCAGCTTCTGCGCGAAGAAAGGCGCCACCGAGGCACCAACAATGCCGCCGATGTTGTAGGCCGCCGACGCGCCGGTATATCGCACCCGCGTAGGAAACAGCTCCGGCAACATCGCCCCCATCGGCGCGAATGTAACGCCCATCAGAAACAGCTCGATCGACAGGAACAGCGTCACCGCCCAGGTCGTGCCGTGGGTCAGCAAGGGCTCAATCAGAAACCCCGACAGGATCGCCAGCACGCCGCCGATGACCAGCACCGGCTTGCGACCAAATCGATCGCTCGCCAACGCGGAAAGCGGTGTCGCCATGGCCATGAACAGCACCGCAAAGCACAACATCGCGAGGAACGATTCGCGGCTGTAACCCAGGGTTTTCACGCCATAGCTCAGCGAGAAGACGGTGGAGATATAGAACAGCGCGTAGCACACCACCATCGACGCGGCCCCTAGCAGCATTGGCTTCCAGTACTGACCGAACAGCTCGGCAATCGGCAGTTTCACACGCTCATGGCGGGCGATGGCCTTGGCGAACACGGGCGTTTCCTCAAGCTTGAGGCGCACATACAGCCCGATGATGACCAGCACGGCA
>LIDZ01000449.1_pt2 | contig 42859 bp, 39 predicted proteins | sample 644651 | NCBI WGS metagenome assembly LIDZ01 (sample SAMN03856242, study PRJNA289617) | food metagenome | isolation source: wine grapes on drying loft during traditional withering process | host: Vitis vinifera cv. Corvina | place: Italy: Gargagnago di S. Ambrogio di Valpolicella | collected 2014-01 | reverse complement strand
GGGGATATCCATTGAAGAAAATAAAAATCATTGGTGGAGTACTAATATTAATAGGAATAATGATAATTTCATATGCGCTTGTTGCAAAATATTGGACAATGCAAAAACAAAACACCATGGTTAAAAATTATGAAAAAGAAATTAAAGATTCAAAAAATATAAAAAAACCTAAGGGTAAAGTAGCAGATTTAACGGATATAATAAAAGATGGAACAATAGGTGTACTGACTATTCCGAAAATAGATCTAAAAGTTGCAATTGGTGAGGGTACTGATCCTAAAACGCTAAAGTATGCAGTTGGACATTTTAATAATACAGCTATGCCGGGACAGAAAGGAAATTTTTGTCTAGCAGGACACCGAAGTTATACTTTTGGAGAATATTTCAACAGGTTAGGTGAAATTAAAAGTGGTGATGAAATACAGGTTAAAACTATTAATGGAGATTATAAATATAAGGTATACGATATACAGGTTGTGCTTCCCGATCAGGTTAAAGTATTAAATAGTACTGCTGATTCTACAATGACTCTTGTAACATGCACACCTATAAGGGTAGCTACCCATAGACTAATAATTAAAGCTAGGCTAGAATGAAAGAAGAATATAGCAAGGAGAGGTTTTTTATAATGAATTCGGTAAGTTTTTCAGATAAAAAGGTGCTACTTATAGATGATGAAAAAGATATAACTGATTTAATTCAGGACATTCTGTTAAAAGAAGGTTTTAAAAATATTAAAAAGGTGCATTGTGGTTTGGATGGTATAGTTATGTGTAAAAATGAGGAACCAGATGCGGTAATTCTTGATATAATGCTTCCGGATATTGATGGAATTGAGGTATGTAAAAGGATAAGAGAATTTTCATATTGTCCAATACTGTTTTTGTCTGCAAAAAACAGTGATATTGATAAAATTTTGGGATTAAGTATGGGTGGAGATGATTATATAACTAAACCTTTTAGTCCTAGAGAAATCGCTTTTCGCATTAAGGCTCAACTTAGAAGGCAACATTATGATGGTATAAAAGAAGCAGATGAAGGCAGAGAGACGGCTATAAAAATTGGTCATATTACTCTTGACACAGAATACTGTCAAGTATATAGAGATGGTGAAGAGGTTAATCTCACAGCAAAAGAATATAAGCTACTTTTGTATCTAGCAGAAAATTCTAACAAGATAGTTAATAAGGAAAGACTCTGCGAGTTAGTATGGGGGGAAGATTATATTGGATATGATAATACAATTTCTGTTCACATAAGGCACCTAAGACAAAAGCTAGAGGAAAATCCTTCAAAACCAAATCTTATAATTACAGTAATAGGACTTGGTTACAAACTTGTAAAAAGGAATGAGTAGGATGAAGAAATCAAGATATAGGACAGTATTTAACTTATACTCTAAATTTATTATGGCATTTTTAATTTTAATTTTTATCTGTCTAGGAATAGTGGAGTACTTATTAAAAATTAGTACTAGTAATGAAAATAGTTATGTTAACTGGAGCAGCGAGCCCCTATCCTTTACAACAGATTTTTCAAAAAGAATTTACTTTAAGGATGGGAAACCACAATTAATGGATTTAGGGATAAAAGAGTTAAAAAAGTATAAACTTCATTATCAAATTGTGGATAAAAATGGAAACGTTGCTGGGGAATATAACATGCCATATGGGTCTTCACAGCATTATGCTCCAATACAAATGGTTCAGCTATATAAAAACGGAGATGGTCAAGGAAAGTACACTATGTTTGTTGGGGGTATTGATAATAATGGAGAAAAGTGGACATACATTATAGGTTTTCCCGCAAAAATATCGAAAATTACTATGTACCTGAATTACGATAAAACTTCCCAAATTAAGTTTATTCTATTGGGCATAATGGTATTAATTATACTTTTTATTGCTTTTTTTGGGTTACGAATGAACCGTACTTTATTAAATATAATATCAGGAATAAGAAAACTAGCCTCAAATTCTTATACACCTATGAAGGAAAAAGGAATATACAAAGATGTATATGAAAGTTTGAATATTGTGGATAATATGCTGAAAACCACTGAAATCGAGAGAAAAAGGACTCAAACCTTGAGAGAAGAATGGATAGCAAATATATCTCATGATTTAAAAACTCCATTATCTCCAATAAAAGGTTATGCTGAGTTATTAGCTGATACTGAATACGTGGTCACTTCAGAAGATACAAAAAAATATGGAACAATAATACTAAGAAATGTAAAAAGTGTAGAAACTATAGTTGAAAATTTAAATTTTACTTATCAATTAAAAAATGGAATGGTTCCACTAAATATGAAACATGGAAATCTAGTACGGTTAGTAAAGGAAATAATAATAAATATATTGAATAATCCAGAGTATCAGGAAAGAAATATTATGTTTAACTGCACTGGGGATATGGTTAATTTTAATTTTGATAGTACACTTCTTCAGAGGGCCTTTACTAATTTGTTATATAATTCAATAATTCATAATTCTAATGATACTTTAATAAAAGTCTCTATTAAAGAAGAAGATAAAATATATATAATCATTGAAGATAATGGAAAAGGCATAGAGGAAGAAGATTTGAAAAATATTTTTGAAAGGTATTATAGGGGTACAAACAGTGATTTGACAGTTAAAGGATCTGGACTTGGAATGGCAATTGCAAGGCAAATAATAGAAGCACATAAAGGAAAAATAAGTGTTCATAGTGAATTAAAGATTGGTACAAGAATAAACATAGAATTCCCTAAGGAAACTTAAGATGAAATTAAGACGCTTTAAATTTCATCTTAAGATCGTACATATATAATTCTAAATGAAGTCAAATTTAGAAGTTGTAAGATTAACAATGTTACAACTCAATATGATGAATATAGGAGGATTTTTATGTACGTAATGGAAGTTAAAAATGTTAAAAAGATTTACAATTCAAAATTAAATGGAAATGAGTCACAGGCTTTAAGGGATATAAGCTTTTGTGTAGAAAAGGGTGAGTTCCTTGGTATTATGGGACCATCAGGTTCGGGAAAATCCACGTTACTTAATGTAATATCTACCATAGATACACCAAATAGTGGAACTGTGATGATTGGTGGTAAAAGTATAATTAATCTTGATGAAGATGAATTATCGGATTTTAGGCGCTCAAGACTGGGATTTATATTTCAAGATTATAATTTGTTAGATACACTTACTCTTAAAGAAAATATAATGTTACCACTATCTTTGGCAAAAGTAGATGTTCGTACAATTGAGCAAAAAGTAAAAAAAATAAGTTCAACACTGGGAATTGATAAAATAATTAATAAATCTCCATATGAAGTTTCAGGTGGACAAAAACAAAGGGCAGCAGCTGCAAGAGCTATTATAACGGATCCAGAACTTATTTTGGCGGATGAACCTACTGGGGCCCTTGATTCAAAGTCTTCAATGGAACTATTGGAGAGTATGTCAGAACTTAATATAAATAATAAAGCTACAATAGTAATGGTTACACATGATGCTTTTTCTGCCAGTTACTGCAATAGAATTATATTTATAAAGGATGGACTTTTAGATTGCGAACTTGAAAAAAACGGTAGTAGAAAGGAATTTTATAATGAGATTCTTGAAACACTTTCTACTTTGGGAGGTGCTTCAAGTGACATTGTTTAAGCTTGGCGTTTATAATGTTAAACACAATTTTGGAAAATACTTCACCTATTTTATAAGTACTTTATTTTCTGTTTTTATGATTTTTACGTTCTTTTCTATTTACTTTAATAAACAGATACAATCTTTTAGCAGTGGGAAGGTAAAAGTTGATACTGTATTTAAGGCAGGTACAATTATAGTAATAATTTTTTCAGCACTTTTTATTTGGTACGCAAATAGTTTTTTTATAAAAAGTAGAAAAAAGGAAATGGCGTTATACTCCATTTTAGGTATGAAAAAGAAGGAGATAGGGACTCTCCTATTTTGTGAAAATATGTCACTAGGAATATTGTCAATTATTATAGGTATGCCACTAGGTGCTATAGCATCGAAATTTCTTTTGCAACTTCTGGTGAATCTAATAAAAGGCAACGCTACTATACATTATACAGTAGAGGGAAAGGCAGTGATTGCAACTACTGTAATATTTATAGCTTTGTTTGTATTTAATTCAATTAAATCTTCTGAAATAATATATAAATTCAAGCTCATTGAACTTTTAAGTGCAGAAAAGGAATCTGAAAAGGCTCCCAAAGGATCAAAAATCATGGCATTAATAGCTATTTTAATGATTTCCTGTGGCTATTTCATTGCTTATAATCAGCTTCTTAAAGGTGGAAGCAAAATGGCACAGTTTGGGCTCATTGTACTGATCTTAGTTGTTGCAGGGACATATATTTTGTTCGATAATTTTATTGTTATATTGCTTAATAGGTTGAAAAAAAGTAAAAAACTATATTATAAAGGGGAGAATCTTATAAGTATTTCTCAGATACTATATAGAATAAAAGCTAATTCTAATTTACTTGCAACTATTGCGGTAATATCTGCTGTTGCAATTACTGCATTGGGATTTTCCTTTAGTTTTTATAATTCACTAGAACCCCAGATTGCGTATGGTTCCCCATTCTCATTCATGTATAAAAGTGGGGATGAAGCTCTAAATAATAAAGTAGCTAAAATAATAAATAAGCACAGTGAAGTAAAAGTTACCCATAAGTCAGATATTGTTCTTATAGATGGGACAGCAATCACATCAAAATACAAGGGCAGCTATGGTAAAGATTTAAAGGCACCATTTGGTGTTAGTATAATGTCCGTAAGTGAATATAACGAGATTGTTAATAATACAGAACTTACTAAGGATGCTGATGGATTAGGAATAGTTAAAGATTTAAAATTTACAAATGATAATCAATGCTTTTTTATTGAAATGAGTAGCGATACTAAAAGGGGAAGACTTAAAGGTGAGAAGGTTAACTGTGATGCTTTGGGAAAATCCTTTAATTTAAATATTGTGGATTCTAATGATAAAGGTGTACTAGGTAGCTTTCAAAAAACAACTATTGTAGTCACAGATGCCACTCTCAAAAAGTTAGTTAATGTAAATAGAGAGGGTAGCACGGTAATAAGGGGATACAGCTTGGATGATTCGCTTAAAAGTGAAAAACTTGTTACTGAATTAAAAAAAATAATGCCTGAAGATAGCAACTTTAGTTCATTCTATAGTGAGAATGCTAATGCATATAAATTATTGGGAAGTTATGTATTTATAGGAATGTTCCTTGGAGTCTTGTTTGTGCTTTCCACAGGTAGCATACTTTATTACAAACAATTAATGGAGGCTTATGCAGACAAGGAAAGATATAATGTATTGAGAAAAATAGGGGCGAGTAAAGGGGAAATACGACATATGGTTTCAAAACAACTTGCATTAATATTCGGTCTACCACTTTTAGTAAGTTTGTTCCACAGCTCTGCAGCTTTGTCTGTATATATTGTTAAATTAATGGGTGCAAGTAAACTTGTAATAGAGTATACGCTTATCATGATAGCAGTATATATAGCAATATATTTATGTTACTATATGCTCTCAGTTAAAGCTTATTTGAAAATAGTTCGTTGAATAATGGATAATATTATTAGTTTAGAAATAGCAGTTATCTGCTCAAAAATATTAAGTTGTTTAAGTTTGTTAATGCAAAACATGCTATTCTCCCTCATTGTTAACCAATTATATATAAAAAGTTGACAATGATATGCGATTTTAATATACTAGTTTTATATTGATATTTGGGAAGGGATAAGATGTGAATAAATACGAGTATAACAAAGTTTACATAATCGGAGGTCTGAGAACACCAATAGGCAAAACTAATGGATGTTTAAAAAAGCTACTTCCTGAAAAATTGGCAGCTTACTTAATTAATCAACTCATAGTCAAATATGGAATCCCTAAAAAAGCCATAGAAGAAGTTATGCTTGGAAATGCTATTGGAACAGGTGGAAATTTGGCAAGACTCAGTTTGTTAGAAGCTGGCCTTCCCTTTAATGTTACCGGTACAACCATAGACTTTCAGTGCGGTTCAAGCCTAAAAGCTATAAATTTAATGGCAAGTTTAATAAAGGCTGGGGAGAGGGACTTAGCTATAGTAGGTGGAGCGGAGAGTACAAGCCTAGCACCTAGCAGACAATATAATAATAAGGACAAAAGATATGAGGGAAAAGAAGTATTTTATAGAAAAGCTCAATTTTCCCCATACTCCATAGGCGATCCTGATATGATACAGCAGGCAGAAAATGTATCAAAATATTGCAATATTCAAAGAGAGGATATGGATGAATTTGCAGTGCAAAGCCATTTAAAGGCATTGGATGCAAGAAATAATAACAAACTTAAAAATATTATATGTGATATTAAAATAGGAAAAAATCTAATAGTAGAAGACGAAAGTATTAGGAAGAGACCATCCTTAAAGCTTATGCAGAAAGCTATACCTATAGTCAAAGGTGGAAAAATTACTGCGGCAAATGCATGTTTAACACATGATGGAGCAGCTCTTATTGTTATGGCATCAGAAAAAGCAGTCATAAAATATAATCTAATTCCAGAAGCTGTATGGATTGGAGGAGAAAGTATTGGGGTTAATCCCAACCTTTCGCCTTTAGGAGCTATTTTTGCTACTGAGAAAATACTAAAGTCACATAAGAAAAATCTGAACAATATTGATTTGTTTGAAATAAATGAAGCATTTGCAGTGGGAGTTTTAGCTTTTTGTAAACACTTCAATTTACCAAAAGATAGAATTAATGTATTCGGAGGTGCATTAGCTTATGGACATCCATATGGTGCATCTGGAGCAATTATCCTTCTTCATCTTATTGAAGCACTTAAGAGTAAAGATGAAAAAATGGGTATAGCAACCATGGGGGTAGCTGGTGGACTCGGGGTATCAACAATGATAGAAAGGTGTGAATAATATAGAATGCTGATTTTTTCTGGAATATATGAAAATGCTAGGAAAACCCCACTTAAAGTGTGCATGATTAGTGGCAATAAAAGTATTACTTATGTTGAAATTTTGAAAAATATCAATCAGATGGCATTAATACTAACTCAAAAATATAAAAAAGGCAGTAGGGTAATAATAAAAAATTCAAATTCAATAAATACAATAATTTATTCATTAGCTTGCTCTAAAGCTGGGCTAATTTTTTCAATAGTAGATACAAGGATGCTACCATCAACTATAGAGCAAATTAAGAAAAAAATAAATCCGTGTTGTATAATAGATGAAAATTATAATTTCTTAATTGACGAAGATCTTCAGAATATAAAAAAATTTCCTTGTGTTAAGGATACTGATATATTTATGGGTATATTAAGTTCTGGCACAACAGGTCATAATAAAGTCATATGGAGAGACCATAGGGGCTGGACAAAAGCATATAAATATCATGGTGAAGTATTCAATATTAGTAGTAAAGACAGACTTTTTTTTGCAGGATCTCTCGTTTATTCAGCAAATCTTTACAGCGCCTTGCATATTTTAAATGAAGGTGGAAGTATAGTATTTTCTAAAAGTATATATCCGAGAATCTGGTTGAAGGAGATAGAAAAAAATAATGTAAGCAGTATATTTATGGTGCCGGCTCATTACAGAATGTTATTAAAGGAGATGAAGTTAAGTATATCAAATATAAATTCAATATTAAGTTGTGGAGATAAGCTGGACGGTAAAACACTTAAAGCTTTAAAGGATAGCTTTCCCAATTCACATATTTATGAATATTATGGTGCTTGCGAACTTGGAATTGTGAGTTTTACGGATTTCGGGAAAAATTTCAATATAGATAGTGTAGGCAAAGCTTATCCTAAAGTAAAATTATGGATAGAAGATGATCTGATATGGGTTCAAAGTCCATACATAGCACCATATTTTGCACCAAAAGCAACAGTTTATGATTTAGGGAGAATCGACGATGAAGGTAATTTATATATTCTAGGTAGAAAAAATCATACAATAAATAAAGGCGGAGTAAAAATACTCCCATCAAGTATAGAAAAAATATTAGATAGTCATCCTAAAATATTAAAATCATTCGTATTTGGTGTAGAAAATACGGTGAAAGGAGAAGAAATAGCTGCTATTATCATAGCTGAAAGCAATGAGTTAACTATAAAGGATGTAAGGGAATATTGTAGAGATAATATAGAACTTTGCTATAGACCTAAAAAAATAAAAATAACAACAAATCCTGATATCAATTTAAATGGGAAATTAAATGTAAAAAATTTATGCAAACTAGCATTTAATGGAAAAATATGAATTAAAATTTCATATATCAGCCCTATTTGCAATCGGAAAGTGCAGTTATAGCTACAACAGATATAATTTAATGTATAATGTACTTATAGATGTATAAAGATATTAGGGAAGTGATGCTAACAATGGATACATTTATTACAGTAATGATTCTTCTTATAAGCATTGGGGTCTCCAATGTTATAAATAGATTTACACCTTGGATACCAGTACCATTAATTCAAATAGCACTAGGAATAGTTTTAGCAGTTTCGCCACTAGGGGTAAATATGCCTCTTGATCCAGAATTGTTTATGGTATTGTTTATTGCACCACTTCTTTATAATGATGGAAAGATTGTTAAGCGTGAAGAAATATGGAAATTAAGAATTCCAATTTTATTAATGTCCTTAGGGTTGGTGTTTATAACAGTAGCGGTAGTAGGAATGGTTATAAATACGATGATACCAGCAATCCCTTTGTCAGCATCTTTTGCCTTAGCGGCTATTTTATCACCAACAGATGCCGTATCTGTAAGCGCATTATCAGAGAGAATTCATTTACCAAAACAAATAATACGCCTACTTGAAGGTGAGGCATTAATGAACGATGCCTCAGGTTTGGTTGCCTTTAAATTTGCAATAGCAGCTACAGTTAGCGGAGTATTTTCAATACCACACGCCACTTTTAGTTTTTTTGTCATTGCTATAGGTGGAATTTTAAGTGGAATAGTTATAGCTTTTTTGATAATAAAGATAAGCAAAGTTATAAGACGGCTTGGAATGGAGGATGCTACCTTTCATGTACTAGTTCAAATTTTAACTCCATTTGTAATTTATATGGTTTCAGAAAAGATTGGAGTATCGGGGATTTTAGCAGTAGTTGCAGGTGGAATAGTTCAGTCAATTAAATCTGATTTTACAGAATCAGCAGTTTCTAAATTGAAGGTTGTATCCTCTAGTACTTGGTCAGTCATTCTTTTTATATTAAATGGCTTAGTGTTTTTGATACTGGGGCTTCAAATTCCAGATGTAGAATCAGTGATTTTAAAAGATAGAAGTATTAGTAATACTCAAGTTTTTTTATATGTTTTAGCTATTTCATCAACTTTAATTATTCTTAGATTTTTATGGGTATATTTATTTTGGAATGAAAGCTGGAATATTGGCAAAAAAAAGCAAGTCTATAGACATAAATTAAAACCATCTATTTTAACGGCAATTTCAGGGGTTAGGGGTTCAGTAACCTTAGCGGGAGCATTTTCAATTCCATACGTTTTAGACAAAGGGCAGGCTTTTCCTGAACGTGATTTAATTATATTCATAGCAGCAGGTGTTATTTTATTTTCATTAATTTTGGCAAGTACTGTTCTTCCATTTTTATTAAAGGGAGATAAAAAATTAGATTCAAGTAATATAAAGATATTAGAAAAAGAAATATTTAGAAAAGTAATGAGAGTTGGAATTAAAGCTTTAAACGACGACATGGATACAAACAACAAACGAGCAACCTTATCATTAATTTCCAGTTATAAAAAAATAATAAGAAACAATTTTATAAACAAGAAAGAATTAGAACTTAGCATTCAAGACCGAAAGATAGAAAAAGATATATTGGCAATAGGACTTAAAGCTGAGCATGCTGAAATAAAGAGATTGTTTAAAACCGAGGAAATTTCAACTTATGTTAAGGACAAACAAGAAAATGTATTAAATAATATGGAAAAATATTTAGAAAGAAAGTTAACCTTTAAAATAATTAACAGAATTATTTTGGCAAAAAAGGTTATTATAAATTCATTTTCAAAATCAACGAAATTGCAAGAAGCTAATATGCAGGAAATAAAAAGGGCAAAGGTATTAACTTCTAAAGCGGCCATATGCAAAATTAAAGCTCAAATGAATGAAGAAAATATGAAGGCATCATATGTGGTAGTGGATCATTATAATCAAATAATAAGGAAAATGAACAGGGTAAGTAATAGAGATAAGGATTTGGAGTTTTATAAGCAAAGGAGAGAATTACAATTCAAAGCTCTCCAAGCACAAAGAAATGAAGTACAGTTACTATTTGAAGATAATGAAATTACCAGAGAAATTGCTAGTAAATTAAGACAATTTATAAATTATCTTGAGGCTATAACTATTGAGGAAGAAATAGTATAAGGCAGTAATGTACAGTGAATTAAATATGTAAGTATATTTAATTCACTGTATTCAAAGTATATTACTTAAAAAAACAATTAAGCCATATACCAGTAAATTTATCACAAGTTATATATTTAACTTTTCGCCTAAATAATTAAAATAATTAAAATATCTATTGTAAAAGTATTAAAGGTAGGGTAATATAATATTTAAGAAACCGTTTACTAAAAAGAAGGCGAAATATGAATATACCTAAAAAGGTTATTATAGATGATGTGGCAAAAATGGCAGGTGTTTCTAAAGCAACTATATCAAGATATTTAAATGGAAAATTTGAATATATGTCTGAAAGTACAAGAGAAAAGATAAAGCACACAATTGAGGAACTAAAATACAGACCTAGCAATATAGCAAAAAGTTTAAAATCTCATAAAAGTAAATTAATTGGGGTAGTAATAGCTGATTTAACCAATACATTTTCGTCTCTAATAATTAAAGGAATTGGAGATGAATGCAAGGCTAGAGGATATTATATGGTAATTGTTAACTCAAATGACGATGTTGGTGAAGAAGAGGAATATATTAAATCTTTGCTGGATCAAAGTGTAGAGGGATTAATAGTTAATGGGACTGGCTATAATGAAAAAATATTAATTGAAATTAATAATGCAGGACTTCCAGAGGTAATGCTCGATAGAACATTGCCTGAAGTAAAAATAGATTCTGTTACAAGTAATAATTATGATATGACAGCAGAAACCATTAATTATTTATTAGATGTGGGATTTGAAAGTTTATGTTTTTTAACCCAAGATACTAAAAAAATCAGTTCGCGAAAAGAAAGAGAGCAGGGCTTTATAGATGCTTGTAGTAAAAGATTAGATAAATCTAGTTTTAATGTATCTACTGTAGATTGCAAACAGGAAGGAAATATAGAAATTAACATATGTAAATTTATAAGTAGCTATAGTGGCAAGAAAGCAATATTTGCAGCTAATGGAGTTGTTTTACTTAAGACATTACATGCAATTAAAAAGTTAAACATAAATGTTCCTAAAGATATGGGAGTTTGTGGATATGATAATTGGGGATGGGCATCGCTTATACCTCCAGGGATTACAACTATTTGCCAACCATCTTATGAAATGGGATTTCAGGCAGCAAAAGTGTTAATAGATAAAATTGAAAACATAGGCACTAAAGACATGGTTAATATGCAGTTAAAATCAAAATTAGAGATAAGAGGTTCTACAATACCTTTAAACATATCAACGTAGAGTTTGTACGTTGATATATTTAAGAATATTTTAGAAACCGGTTTCTAAAATATTCTTAAACACAAGCATAATTTAAAAATTGGAGGGAATTTTAATGAAAAGACAATTGATAGTTTTAAATACTTTGGTTTTTAGTGATTATATAAAGAAGGGTTTTAAACAAGAACAATTATTAGAATTTGTAGATAAATGTAATGTTAGTAACATTGAGGTAAGAAGGGAGTATATTAAAGAGTTAGATTCAGAATTAGAGGCTATTTGTAAATTATCTAAGAAAATGAATATTAAGGTGTTTTATAGTGTTCCAAAAACTATATTTGTTGACGGTAAAGTTGATAAAGAAAATTTAAACAAGTATCTAAAAGAAGCAAAACAAATGAATTGTACAAATGTAAAGCTTAACATAGGAGATTACGAAAATTATAAAGGTGATTTGAAAGAAGATCTTAAAGAAATTGTAGATTCAAATATTAATATAACTGTGGAAAATGATCAAACTGAACAAAATGGTACTTATAAAAACATATTGAGATTTTTAAATGATTGCAAGACACAAAGTATAGATATTGGGTATGTGTATGATATAGGTAATTGGTACTGGGTAAGTGAAGACGAGATTGAAAACGCAAAACAATTAAAAGAATTTACTACATATATACATTTAAAGGATATTAAGAAAACCAATAAAGGAAATATGACACTTCCTTTAGACAAAGGAAATATAAAATGGAGGGAAGTAATGAGTATTCTTCCTAAAAATATTGAAGTGGGTTTGGAATATCCATGTGATGATATTTCATTAGTACAAGAAGATATTAAAAAATTATTAGAATTATAATTTAGACAATTTGGGGTGACTTATTATGAATACAACTATAGGGATATTATTACTATTAACTTATTTTGGTTTTATCTACTACGCCGTAAAAGGTGGAAATATAATGGTAGGGTATTTTGTGATGGCAATATTATGGACAGTAATTGGACTAGTACCTTTTAATGTTGCAATTACAGCCGTATTTTCAAAGCCAGTGGAAGCATATGGTGGAACTGCCGTAGTTATTATATTTGGTAGTTGGTTTGGAAGAGTGCTTGTGGAAACTGGCATAGCAGAAGCTATTAGTAAAAAAACTTTAGCCATTGGTGGAAACAAACCGGTACTTGCAGCAATTTTAGTATGTATCTCAACTACATTTATATTTACAAGTGCTTTTGGTGTTGGTTCAGTTATAGCTATTGGTGTTATAATATTACCTATATTGTTTTCCTTAGGTATTCCTAAAAACATAGCAGTGTCAGCATTTACAATGGCTATTGGTGCTGGAATGTATTTGAATATAGTATTATTTAAGCAAATGCAACTCTTTTTCCCATCAGTAGCTTATAACTCAACCTACATTAAGTTTGGTGTAGCGGCAGCAGTAGTTCAAGTTATCGTTTTGATAATTATGTTGATGTTTAATTCTAAAAAAATAGTTAAAGTTAAAGAGGACAAGGAAGTATCAGATACTGCTGCAAAAAAAGTTAAAAAAGTACCTGCAATAAGTTATATAGTTCCAATATTACCTATAATAATGACCATTGCATTTAAATGGCAGCCAATACCATCATTACTTTTGGCTACTTTACTAGGCTTACTACTTACAGGAAACTTTAAAACTTGGAACGGTTCTTTGGAAGTTATAAATAAAACAATAAAAGAATCTGTTTCAGATATAGCAGTATTACTTATAATGCTATTTGCGTTGACTATGTTTAGTGCAGCAGCAGCATTGGATGCTCAAAAATTCACTACAATATTGTCAGCAATTATACCACATACTACTTGGGTTATTGGAATAGCTATAGCATTACTTGCTCCATTAGCATTATTTAGAGGACCTTTAAATGTGTGGGGCGCAGGAAGCGCTACAGCAGCTATTTTGGCAGCAACACATATTTTCCCTGCAATGTTCTTATTCCCATTATTATATATACCAGCAATCTCAATGGCTATATCAACTTGTCCAACACAGTCGTGGAATCTATGGTCTATTAACTATAGTAAAATAAGTATAAAGACATTTTTAAAGACCGGTTTTGGATGGTGTTGGATAACTGTAATAATAAATGAAATTATAGCAATAGTTATGTTTGGCTAGAATTAAAAAAATAAAATTAAAATGGAGGAAAATGAAATGAGTGAAGTTATAACAATTGGTGAACCGTTAGCATTATTTGGAGCAGAAGGAGAAACAGAGGTAGATAAAGATTTAAGTGAAGTAAATCATTTTGAAAAATTTTTAGCTGGTGCTGAAGTTAATGTATGTGTTGGTGTATCAAGATTAGGACATTCAGTTGAATATATAACAAAGTTAGGTGAAGATCCATTTGGAACATCTATTAAAAACAGTCTTAAAAAAGAAAACATAGGTACGAGTTACATAAGTTCAACTGGAGACTATTTCACTGGATTTCAATTTAAATCAAAAGTAAGTACTGGAGACCCTAAAATATTTTATTTTAGAAAAAATTCTGCAGCATCACATTTTAACGTAGATGATTTAAAAAAGCTAAACTTAAAGGATGTTAAACACATACATTTATCTGGAATTTTCCCAGCATTATCTGAAAGTAGTAGAGAAGCATTCTATAAACTAATAGATCTTGCTAAACAAAATAATATTAGAACTACTTTTGATCCTAATTTAAGACCACAATTGTGGAGTAGTAAAGAAGCTATGATTAAGACAATAAATGATATTGCATTCAAAAGTGATATAGTAATGCCAGGTATAAGTGAAGGATTAATATTAACAGGAAGTGACAAGGCAGACGATATTGCGGATTTCTATCTTAACAAGGGTGTGAAAATTGTAATTGTGAAGCTTGGAGCAGAAGGTGCATTTGTAAAAACTAAAAAAGAATCTTATACTGTTGAAGGATTCAAAGTTAAAAAAGTTGTTGACACTATTGGTGCTGGCGATGGATTTGCTGTTGGAATAATAAGTGGAATGCTAGAAGGATTAAGTCTAAAAGATGCCGTTAAAAGAGGAAATGCAATAGGGGCTTTGGCAGTAATGTCACCTGGAGATAGTGATGGTTATCCAACTAGAAAAGAACTAGAAAAATTTATAATTCAGGGGTGATTGTTTGAATATACAATTAGCTTTAGATAGAATAACTTTAGAAGAAGCTCAAAGCATTGCAGAAAAAGCTAATAATTATATTGATATAATAGAAGTTGGAACATCATTAATAAAAGATTATGGAAAACGTTCTATAAGTTTTATAAGGGAACGTTTCCCAGATAAAATAATATTAGCAGATATAAAAACTTGTGATGAAGGCGAATATGAATTTATATCGGCATTTGAAGCTGGTGCTGATATTGCAACAGTTATGGGGAATTCATCACTGGGAACTATAGATACCTGTTATGCTGTTTCAAAGAAATATAATAAAGATATAATGATTGACCTTATGGAGACCAGTAAAGAAAAAATAGAGCAGCTAAAAAAATATAAGGATGCTATATTTTTCATACATTTAGCTAAGGATAGCAAAGAAGGAAATTTGATAAATATATTTAATAGTGAAAAACTATTGTATAAGGATATTAAAAGAATTGCTATAGGCGGTGGTGTAAATAAGGAAATTCTTGCTGATATATTAATCATTAATCCAGATATTTTAGTTGTTGGATCGGCTATAACAAAATCGGAAAATATAAATTTAGCTGCCTATGAATTCAGTAAAATGTTAAGAAAGGAAGATGATATTCATGGCAGTATTAAATGAAATATTAGACGAAATAGATAGCGTAGTTAAAAATGTTAAGGAAGAAGAATTAGATGGAATTGTTGACTATATAGATAAGAGTAGGAAAATTTTTGTGTATGGTGAAGGTCGCTCAGGGCTAGTGGGTAAGTGTTTTGCCATGAGACTTATGCACATAGGATATATGGTATATGTAGTGGGGGAAACCACCACTCCAAGTATTAATGAAAATGATATATTGTTTGCTATATCAGGCTCTGGGGAAACGTCACTTGTGCTAAATGTAGTAAAAAAGTCTAGAGAAAATGGTACATCTATTATAGGTGTAACTAGTAAAAAAGATTCCTCTCTAGCAAAAGGTTCATTAAAAACACTTATTGTACCTGGTACTGTAAAATCAGACAGTTCTAGCCATAGTAAGTCTATACAATTATTAAGCTCTTTATTTGATCAAAGTGTTCATATAGTCCTTGATTGTTTATGTTTAAAATTAAGTTATAAAGACAAACTTGATAATAAAACTGCCATTAAAAATCATAGTAATTTAGAATAAAGCAGTGTAAAATTAACTTCTAGTTAAAATGAGTCCATAAAAATAAAAGAAAATATATACTATTTTATTTTATTTTATTTTGTTTTATTAGTAATGTAAGTAAATTTGTTTATAAACAAATTTGCTTACATTATTTTTTTAAACCCATTTTGACATCTATGAATTAATAGTAAAAAAAATTTAATTCATAGACAAATAAGATTATGATTTAGCAGATTTTAATGCATTTTCAATAGATTGAAGAATTACTTTACTGCTGTTTGTTGCTCCTGAAACTGCATCCACGTGCAAACTTTGTGCTTTTACTACCCTCGCCGGAATAACTTCGGCTGGTTTTCCTCTTTCATTTTTATGGCTTAGTAAGGTAATATTTGTAATTTTTTTATCTTTAACTGTTACTGAAACTTTAGCAGAGATATAGACAGCATCGCATGAACCAGTATATTTTCCATTAGGAATTTTAGATAAATCCACATTAGTGATTTTTATTTCACTGATTGTTTTTTTATACTGTTGTACAGAAATTAAGTATTTTATTCCAAAGATGCCGGCAGTTATAACCATAATACAAACAACAATTAGTACTAATCTTTTTGAATTCACCATAACTAATTCTCCTTTACTTTTTAATGGATTTTAATAAAAAATCAAAGCCATCTTCCATTAACTGTTCAGTACCTTTATTGTAATAGGAATTAATATATTTTCCTTTTTTATTAATTAGCATAGTAAAACCTAGCATAGTTGACCAAAGCATAAGACAAACTGTAACTGGATCTTTATCATTTGAGATTTCACCATTTTTCATGCCATTATTAATAAACTTACTTAGAAGTTTAAAGGAATATTCTCCTGCGATGTAGCATTCATTTATTAAGGTATTATTATTAGGTACTTGAAAATCAAGATCTTTATTTTCATAATCGGCTATAGCTTTAAAATAGCCTGGATAATTTTTGCTAAATTCAATAAAAGTCTCTCCTAATTTCTTTATCTTTTTAATTTCGCTATTTTCAATATTTTCACTAATAGCTTTATCATATAAAGAATTTAAGGTGTTAAATCCTAATAACATTATTTCATAATATAATTCTTCTTTATTTTTAAAATAGGAATATAAAGTTTTTTTAGTGAATTCAGCTTCTATTGCAATGTCATCCATTGTTGAATTATCAAAGCCATTCTTAAAAAATACCCTTTCAGCTGCAGCTATCATGTCATTTTTGCGAAGTGAATGTTCTTTTTCTTTTCGTTCTGTAATACCCATACTCAATATACCTCCAGTTTACTAAATACACATAAAGAATACTTTATATACACTTAGTATACATCCATTGCGAACGATGTCAACAAAAATATTGAAGTAAAAAAGAGATAGCAACTTCATAGGTTACCATGAGTTCTATCTCTTTTTCTAATCATAAAGTTTTAATATGTTTTCTAGCCTCATTCCATGACTTTTTTTAATGCAGCTATATAAGATTTTTTAACTGTAAATGTTGCTGTTAAACTGGCAATCACAATCGGTAAAATGGAGAGGTGCAAATAAGTATTAATAGCAATGTTTATGCAGATAGTAAAAGTCATACCTATCAATACTAAAAATATCCATATAGCAATATCTTCCTGCTGATATATGGCTGTTTTTAGTTCCGATGAAGCAATGGTGGGATAAAGGATATTTGTTACTAAAACAAAAATCACAATAATTAATAAGTATAAGCTTGGTATTTTTTGATTACTAAAGATTGATATAAAAATAGTAATGCAAAAACTTAAAATATAAATAATATAGGTGTTAACATAAGCCATTTTTATAATATCTCTTGTTCTTATAGGAAGGGTTAAACAAAATACATATCGATTTTCAGAGATTCCATTAATCCCCGAAAACATAATAATAAACCCGATTATAATAACATATGGTATTTCATAATAACCAATGTTTACATTACATAGACCATTTATCAATGAAGGTATAATTAAAAGTAGAGCGAATAAATAGGTTTTTAAATAAAAGCCTGATTTAAGCATTTTAATATAATTTAACAATAGCTTCTTCATATCAATAAGCTCCTTTGTTTGAAATTTTCAAAGGTAATATGCAGCTAAAAAAATAACTGATTAAGATTGAAACTAGTATAATAATTATTCCAATAAATCCACCAATATGAGTACAAGCCTTTAATACAGGACTTAGCATTGGTCCTAATTCATTGTACATGTTTTGTTCATTAACTATACTAGTTGGTTGTGAGTATGGGATGGAGATTAAAAATAAAAAGATTACGAGCAACAGTGTTATTCCTAAAAACAAAGTAGCTTTATATTTTTTAACCCCTAAAGATGAAAGGCATATTAATACACTTAAAGTTATTGTCCAGATACAATAAATTAATACAAGGAACCCAGAATAAGCGGATATATAATTACCTGTACTTACGAAAATATTTACTATTATTACATTTATTACTACAATAAGAAATGGAATACTTACTATTTGCAAAATTCCAAACTTCATATTATATATATCTTTTTTTAATAAAGGTGATTGTATTAGAAAACTATCCATATTACCAGTATAATTATTCCTAGTAGTAATAATTTGAGAGGTAAAAACAAATATATTAGATAAGTTAATCATATTTAATATCTGCATAAAAAAACCTCCTAAACCCATTGTCGTTCCTTCATTTACATAGTTTACTGTCATCCTTGTTGTACCATAACACAGCATTGTAGATATGAATATCATGATAATGAAAAGAAAAGGTAAGGGTAGCCATATAGAGGGATACATAAAATAGAAAGCTTTAACTATTTTTATAATTCTTTTCATAGCTACTTTACCCCCCATATGTTAAATGTCAGTAAATTTTCAACGTTAGGTTTAATGCCTTTAATATTTTTAAAATACTTATTAGCCATTTCACGTAAGATCAAACCCTCAAAAACAATATCCCCTTTTCTAATTCCAATAAACTGATTTTCATGTCCACTGAGTTCTTCCATACTTCCAGTCAATACAATATATTTCTCTTCAAGTTTATCCATGGATATACTTTCTACTATTCTGCCCTGGTGAATTACAGTTATATAATCCGCTATTTTATCCAAATCCGAAGTAATATGCGTGGAAAAAAGCACGGATTTTACTCCATCACTGACAAAATCTCTAAGTATATCTATGATCTCAATTCGTGCAACAGGGTCAAGCCCTGAGGTAGGTTCATCAAGAATTAAGAGACTTGGCTGGTGAGCAAAGGCAAGAGCAAACATTGCTTTTATTTTAGCGCCTTTAGAAAACTCAATTATCTTTTGATCTAAAGGAAGGTTCCATTTGTGAACATAATTATCGAAAATATCCTCACTCCAATTATCATAGAATACTTTAAGAGCTTTTGCATGTTTAAGCAAATTAGAATTACCCATAAAATAATCTTCATCTGGTACATATCCAATATGAGATTTTACATATACCTCATCATTTACATTATCTCGCCCAAAAATCTTAATTTGACCCGAGGATTTTTCTATGGCATTTAATATCAACTTAATAGTAGTGGTTTTTCCAGCTCCATTTTCTCCGATAAAGCCCATAATTGCTCCTTTTTCCAATGAAAAGCTAATATTCTCCAAACTAAAACTTCTAAATTCTTTATTTAAATTTGTAATCTCCAATATATTATCCATTTGTATTACCCCCTATATATTTTTTCAATTATATCCATAATAGTGTCTTTATCTATGCCGGCTTCTATCATTTTAAGGGTCATATTCTCGTATTCTTCAATTAATTTATTTTTTATTTCTAGCAATAAGGAAGAAGTGTCCACAGTATTTACAAAAGTACCTTTTCCGGAAACCGTATATATTAAACCTTGGTGTTCTAGCTCCATATAAGCTCGTTTTATTGTAATAGTGCTCACATTCAACTCTTTTGACAGATTTCTAACAGATGGAAGGGTATCATTAAAATTAAGACTACCACTAAGTATATTTGTTTTAACACAAGCTTCAACCTGCTCATACATAGGCATATCACTTGTATAATCTATTGAAATATTCATTAATTCACTCCTTTGTTCTAAAACTTGTAAGGGAGGATATCGTGTCTACCATATATACACGATATCACATGCGAAATTTATAGTCAATACCCATTTATAGTAAATAATGATATAATCTATTTATATATTATTCTGAAATTCTAATTACGTTTGGTGAACTTGTTTAAGGCATTATTATAGAAAGGGGTAAGTTTTATGAAATGTCCTTATTGTAAAGAGAAGACTATTTCCCCGATTAAAAAAATATTATATACAAATATTAAGTGTAATTCATGCGGGAAAATAGTGCATTATTCTAAATCTAAAAGAACGATAAGTGGGATTGGGTTTATTATTGCCGTATTTTTTGATAATCGCCTAAATACAAATGAAGTATATAAATTATTAGTTTTTTTTACTTTAACAGTAGTTCTATTTTCTTCCCTTACTATAATTCCTGCTCAGAAAGACGAATAATAGTTTTAAGGGGGTGTTATTTTGGACATTGAATTTATAATTGTAATTGGATTACTTGTTTTGCCTGCCATCATCTATTACACAGTCCGTGTAGCGGTCAAGGAAGGCGTATATAATGCATTAATACAATATAATAAAGATAAAGATAAAGATAAAGATAAAGATAAAGATAAAGATGTTTAATCAACTATTAGTAGATTCCAACTCTTCTCTTTTAAATCTTAACTCTTAACTGTTTGAGAATTTGTACCCATACATTTTGAAAATAACAGCTTTTGATATATTATGTAATAAATCAAAAATTATTTAAAAGTGGGGGCTACGAGTTATGGAAAATTATGAACTTAACAAAAATCTCGCTAAGATGTTAAAGGGCGGAGTAATAATGGATGTAATTAATGCAGAGCAAGCAATAATTGCAGAAAAAGCGGGTGCTTGTGCAGTTATGGCGCTTGAAAGGGTACCATCAGATATACGAAAAGAAGGCGGAGTAGCAAGAATGTCAGATCCTAAAATGATAAAAGAAATACAGGCAGCTGTTTCAATACCTGTTATGGCAAAAGTTAGGATTGGACATTTTGTTGAAGCCCAAATACTTGAAAGTCTTAAAGTAGATTATATAGATGAAAGTGAAGTATTAACACCAGCAGATGAAAGTTTTCATATAAATAAGCGTGATTTTAAAGTGCCATTTGTATGTGGAGCAAGAAATCTTGGAGAAGCACTAAGAAGAATTGGCGAAGGTGCAGCAATGATAAGAACAAAGGGTGAAGCTGGAACTGGAAATGTAGTTGAGGCTGTAAGACATAGAAAATGTATGGTGGCTGAAATAAAACGAGTTAAAAGCGCTGATGAACAAGAACTGATGAGTCTAGCTAAAGAATTTTCAGCACCATATGATTTAATTAAATATGTATGGAAAGAAGGAAAACTTCCAGTAGTGAATTTTGCAGCAGGTGGAATTGCAACCCCAGCAGACGCAGCACTTATGATGCAACTTGGTTCAGAAGGAGTTTTTGTTGGTTCAGGAATATTTAAATCGTCAAATCCAGAAAAAAGAGCAAAAGCAATAGTACTTGCAACAACTTATTATAATGATCCAAAAGTACTTGCGGAAGTATCAGAAGACTTAGGAGAGGCTATGGATAGTCTTGAGATAAAGGATTTAAATGAGAAATATTCCGAAAGAGGCTGGTGAGAATGAATATAGGTGTCCTTGCTATTCAAGGTGGAGTAGCTGAACATAAACATCATATTGAAGCATTGGGGCATACCTTTGCTCAAGTAAAGAAAAAAGAACAGCTCGAACATATTGATGGACTGATAATTCCTGGTGGGGAGAGCACTGCTATTGGAAAAATACTTGAAATTACAGGGATGATGTTAACAATTAGAAATAAAATATTGGATGGTCTCCCAGTATGGGGAACCTGTGCAGGTCTGATTCTTTTAGCAAGAAAAATTGAGAATCAGGAAAAAAAGTTTTTAGGCGTAATGGATATAACAGTGATAAGAAATGCATATGGTAGTCAGATAGATAGCTTTTCGAGTTCAGGTGTTATAAAAGAAGTGTCAGAAAGCCCTATTCCATTTGTATTTATAAGGGCACCTTATATTACATCTGTAGGTAAAAATGTAAGGGTATTGCACCGAATAGACGGAAATGTAGTTGCGTCAAGACAGGGCAATATGCTAGCTACTTCTTTCCATCCAGAACTTACTGAAAACCTTACATTTCATCAATACTTCATCAATATATGCAGAAAAGCAAAGCAATGAAAACAAGCTTTTCAAAAAAAGTTAAAAGTTAATAGTTAAGAGATAAAAGTTAAGGAAATTTTGCCTTAGGGCAAAATAGAATCAATATATTTTTACTTAATTGATTTTTCTGCATTAGCAGAAAATCTTCCATAACTCTTCTCTCTTCTCTCTTAACTTTTCTCTGTTTTTGTAGGGGTTTCTTCCATAAATTTATCTAAATAGGTTTTATTTGAGAGCTTAGATTGAACTTCTTTTTCAAACTTGTCTTTATTTTCAAACTTTGAAAGTTTTACTCCGTACCATTTTTCAATGGAAGTCCTTGAAATTGAGTATGAGATATCGGTAAAATTTAGTTTAATATAAGCCAAGTTATCAACAAGCACAAAGTTTGTAGTAGCATTGTAAATTATAGCTTGTTCAAGCTTTTCCTCTTTTATACTTGATGACTTTACATTGTAGTTGATTTCAACTGTAAATGTGTCAGGGTGAAGGGAAAAAGTTTTTTTTATGTTTGAAAGTGGCAGATTATTATTAATATTTATTACCATACTATTATCACCCATATATTTAGTTTTGTACTTTAATACGCTACCAAAATCCTGGGTAAGGGCATCCGTATCATTGGTAACATTATTAGTAGAGTTATCACTACTAAATTTAGGTACTAAATATAGAGTAAGAAAAGCCCCACTTAACAAGCCTAGTACAATTAATATTAGAATGATGAACTGTGTTCTTTTCATATCATTAATACCTCATATTACAATTTAATTTAATTTCAGTTATATTATAATATATATTTCAGTGGGTGACAATTTATTTTCAAAAACGACATTTTAGGCAAACCACTTTCAATGACTGCTGGACTTGTCGCTATTTTTGTGGCTTTTCCTTATTTTTAACAACAATTTGTATAACATAAATCCCAGCAAAAACACTTCCTACTGCAGAAAATACCAGGATGAATTTATCATATAACACTAGTGGATTTTTACTGAAGGCGGAAGTTAGAATCTCTTTTGAAGCTACGGTATAACATGCCTCAATGGAATTTGCATTTATGAATTGAGATTTATCATTAGGGGTATGAATTTTAGTAGTATCGTCATCACAAAAAGTTATAGCGTTAATGCCTAGTTGTCTAAAAGGGCTATGATCACTGGCATCTTGAAATAAAGTTTTATATTTTATATGGCTTTCCTTGCATATATTTGAGACTTCTTTTATTAGAGGGGTAGCTGCAGTGTCTTTTTTTGAACCCATAATGGATAACGGTACAGAACTACTTCCACCTATCATATCAAAATTAAATATCTTGCCACCTTTTATTTTTGAATAATAGGTTTTAGCAAAAGCAGAAGATCCTTTAAAACCGTATTCTTCAGCGTTAAAGCCCACGAAAATTATATTTCTATCTGGTATTCCAAGAGATTTTATATATTTTGACATCTCCATAACAAAACTTATTCCAGATGCGTTGTCTAAAGCACCCGAATAGATATTTCCTGAAAAATCCTGGCCCATATGATCAAAGTGTGCTGAAATAACAATGGGAGCAAGAGATGAGTCTCGTCCACTTATAAATCCTACAACATTATGTATGTTTGCTGTATTTTCTTTATATGGGATAAAACAATCTACGTTGTTGTCTTTACTGAGATAATCTTTTATGGTATTAAGCACGTCCTTTTTCACGGCAATTAATAGGGCAATTTTACTATTTGCATCAAAAGAGCTTCTAAAGGCTAATTTATTATCTGTTGGAGCGTAAAATACACAAATATTATTTCCAGACAAAATTTTTATAAAATCATTATTTATATTTGTGGCAGAAGCTTTGGAAAAACTAATATGATTTTGTTTAAAAGATAAAGTGTCCTCTTTAAAATCTTTATTATATTCAAAACTTTTTATTACTTCTCCACTTTTGTTTAGTATTCTTAGATAGGGTAGTCCATCTATTTTTTCTGGATATACAACATTAAAATTTTCATAATAAGTACTTGAAAGTGGCACTATACCTGAACTTTCAAACTGTGACTTAATATATGAGCTTGCGGCTACATTTTCGAAAGTCCCAGCCATTCTTCCTTTAAATACATCTGATGACAGATAGCTTATGTTTTTTTTAACATCTGCAGAGCTGAAGTGATATGTGAAAATAAATCTTTGAAAACTGAATGCAAAAAGTAGCATAAAGAGGATTAAAAATGCAGTTATTATTTTTTTATTCACAATAAACTCCTAACGGTTTAGTATTTCTCTAATCATACTATGCTGAAAAATGATATAATATACATATATCTAACTCAACTTTTGTGGCACCGAGAATTTGTGATGTATTGATAAAGTGGTTTTTTATATGATTTTATGTGAAAAACCCTATTAGGTATGTTGTTTTTCTTTATGTGTCAAGCTGGGTATTTAATTATCAGGAGGATTAAAATGACAAATATAAACCAGAGATTAGCTGAAGAGCTAAAAATAAGTGTGAAACAAGTTAATAGTGTGGTAGAGATGCTTGATGAAGGAAGCACTGTACCATTTATAGCTAGGTATAGAAAAGAAAGAACTGGCGGACTAGATGACACTTTACTTAGAAACCTATATGAAAGGCTTATATATATTAGAAACCTTGATGATAGAAAAGAAACTGTAATTAAAGCTATTGAAGAACAGGGAAAATTAACTGAGGAATTAAAAGAAAGCATTAATAGAGCAGTTATTCTAACAGAAGTTGAAGATTTATATAGACCATATAAACAGAAAAAGAGAACTAGAGCAATAATTGCTACTGAAAAAGGATTAAAGCCATTGGCGGCGACTATTTTCAGCGGAGAACTAAATGAGAATGTTGAATTATTAGCTAAGGAATTTATTGATGAAGAAAAAGGCGTAAATTCCGTTGAAGAGGCACTTAAAGGGGCCAATGACATAATAAGCGAAATGATTTCTGATGAAGCAGAATACAGAAAATGGGTAAGACGTTATGTTAAAAAAGAAGGAATTATTGAAACATCTGGAAAAAGCGAAGAACCAACGCCTTATGAGATGTATTATGATTATAAAGAAGCAGTAAATAAAATTCCAGCACATAGAATTCTTGCAATAAATAGAGGAGAAAAGGAAAAGATATTATCAGTAAAAGTAACTTGTGATAATGATAAAATAATAAGCTATTTAAAAGTAAAATGTTTAAAAGATAATCAGTATGCAGATGCATTCATAGAGGAAAGTGTTAAGGATTCATTAAAAAGGCTTATTTATCCTTCAATTGAAAGGGAAATCAGGTCAGAACTTTCTGAGATAGGCGAAGATGGAGCCATTAGCATATTTAAAGCCAATTTAAAAGCTCTTATGATGCAATCACCTATTAAAGGAAAAGCTGTTCTAGGCTATGATCCAGGCTTTAGAACTGGTTGTAAGATAGCAGTGCTTGATGATACAGGAAAACTTTTAGACACAGCAACAATATATGCTACAGCGCCTCAAAATGATGTTGAAGGTTCACTTAAAGTATTAAAACAACTTGTGTATAAGCATAATGTAGGAATGATATCACTTGGAAATGGTACTGCCAGTCGCGAATCAGAAGAGATAGTAGCAAGACTTATAAAAGAAGTTAAACAGGAAAAAGGAATGGAGTTATACTATGTTATAGTTTCAGAAGCTGGAGCATCAGTGTATTCGGCATCAGAACTTGCAAGCAAAGAGTACCCTGATATAAATGTATCATTAAGGGGAGCAATTTCCATTGGAAGAAGACTTCAAGATCCACTTGCAGAATTCGTTAAGATAGATCCAAAATCTATTGGTGTAGGTCAATATCAACATGATGTTAATCCTAAGAAAATGGATGAATCACTAAGTGGCGTAGTGGAAGATTGCGTTAACAATGTTGGAGTTGATTTAAACACAGCAACACCATCATTACTTTCTTATATATCAGGTGTTAATGCAAATATTGCAAAAAACATAGTTGACTATAGAGAAGAAAAAGGTAAATTCAGTAGTAGAAAGGAACTTTTAAAGGTGAAAAGGCTTGGACCAAAGGCTTTTGAGCAGTGTGCAGGTTTCTTAAGGGTTATGGAAAGCAAAGAAGCACTTGATAATACATCAGTACATCCTGAATCCTATAAAGCTACAAAAGAATTCTTGGAATTATTAGGCTATGAAGAAGAAGATATAAAAAATGGAAATATTGTAGACATTGATAATAAAGTTAAATTTATAGGTATAGAAAACATAGCTAACAAGTTATCTATAGGAGTACCAACACTTTCAGACATAATTAAAGAAATTAAAAAGCCAGGTAGAGACCCAAGAGAAGATATGCCAAAACCTGTGCTTAAAACAGGTATAGTTGATATAAATCAGTTAAAACTAGGAATGGTACTTACGGGAACTGTAAGAAATGTTGCAGATTTCGGAGCCTTTGTTGATATTGGAGTTCATCAAGATGGGCTAGTTCATATAAGTCAGCTTTCAGATAAATTTGTAAAACATCCACTAGACGTTGTTAAAGTTGGAGATATAGTTGAAGTTTCAGTTTTAGAAATAGATGAAAAAAGAAACAGAATATCACTTTCTATGAAGAAGTAAAAAATTATTAAATAGGTCAGCTTATTAAGGTCTGCTTATTTTGCAAAGGAGAATAAATTTATGATTTACGAAGAATTAACAAAATTATTACAAGATAACAGTGATGAAAAATACAAAAAATTCAACTCGAGGATTATACCTGATACTGGGAAGTCTTATGGGGTAAGACTTCCTATTCTTAAGGATATAGCTAAAAAAATAGCCTTAGAAGAGGATACTACATTGCTTCGTAATAAGCTTAACAGCAGTGATGTGTATGAGGATAAGTTAATTGAAGGATTCATAACTGCATATAGTGAGTATTCAGATGCTAGAGAAATGCTTTGGTATATAAACAGACATATTAACAGGATAAATAACTGGTCTCTTTGTGATTGTTTTGTTTCATCACTTAAAAAATTAGTATTAGCTAATATTGAGGTCTTTTATAAATTAGCAAATAAAAGTGTAAAATCAAAAAAACCATGGATAGTAAGATTTGGTCTTATATTGTATGTAGAATATTTTAATGAACAAAAATATTTAGAAGAAATTCTTGCAGATATAGAAAACATATCAATTGATCATTACTATGTAAAGATGGGCGCAGCGTGGCTTATAGCTGTACTTTATCTTGTAAATAAGGATAGGGTAGTACAATTTATTAATGTAACTGCTGTGGATAAGTGGACGGTTAATAAAGCATGTCAAAAAATTATTGAGTCAAGAAGAGTAAGTGATGAAGATAAAATTTTTGTAAAATCTTTGAAAAGAGAATAAAATTATTGTAAAATAATTTTAAATTACCATTGAATTTACATCACAAATTAACTATAATTATATTAAAATAAAATATAGACAATCTTCAGGGCAGGGCGTAAATCCCTACCGGCGGTTATAGCCCGCGGGCCAAAATTTTGGTATGATTCGGTGAAATTCCGATGCCGACAGTATAGTCTGGATAAAGAAGATAAATACGTGTTTAGTACGCTTATTAACCCTGACTTTTTTTAGTCAGGGTTTTTTAAATATTTTTAGGAAACTAAAACTAGGCAGTTGAAACTTATATATTAGTATTAAACTGTTTTGTGCGAGGCATGGATAAAAGTTACAACCCTTTTGAGAAGTCAATTTGGAGGAAAAAAATGAAAAGATCAAAACTGAATTTTATGACTAAAACTGCAATGCTAAGTGTAATAGGTTTTTTACTTATGTTTATTGAAATACCAATACCAATATTTCCATCGTTTTTAAAACTGGACATAAGCGATTTGCCAGCACTTATAGGGGCATTTATATTTGGGCCATTAGCTGGAATTGTAATAGAACTTATAAAAAATATATTACATGGGTTATTTGTTGGTGGAAGTGCATTTATAGGAGAATTCGCAAATTTTGTAGCAGGGTCACTTCTTGCATGTACGGCTGCAATAATATATAGAAGAAAAAAGACAAAAACAAATGCTGCTTTAAGTTTGATTGCTGGAGTTATAATAATGTCAATTGGTACATGTATAATAGATTATTTTATAGTGTTTCCACTTTATGAAACATTATTACACTTCCCAGAAGTAGCAGTAGTTGCTATGGGATCAAAAATAAATCCCCATATAACTAGCTTTAATTCTTTTCTTGTATTATCAATATTGCCATTTAACATTCTAAAAGGTATAGTTGTCTCAGGTATAACCATGGCAGTATACAAGAAGGTTTCCCCATTCATTCATAAAGAAGCCGCTGAAGACAAGCTTGATAAAGCAGAGTCGAAAATAAGCTAAAAGAGCAGAGTAAAAAAGGCAGTTGCCAGTGACCAGGTTCCAGATACCAGAGGAGCAGTTGTCAGATTTCAGTTGCCAGAAACCAAGTTAGGAAGATTTTTCTGCTAGGGCAGAAAAGTCGGTAAAAGAAGAATGCTTATAGATTTTTCAAATCTATAAGCATTCTTCTTTATTTATTTTCTGCGTCAGCAGAAAATTTTCATTACCTGGTATCTGGCAACTGGAACTTGGAAACTGCTTTTAACCTGCTTCTCAGATTTTTCTTTTCCAAAGTATAAGAGCATCTTCTTTATTATCCTCGTAGTATCCTCTTCTGACACCTTCAAGGGCAAAACCGTATTTGTAATAGAGATTCTGTGCAACTGTGTTCGATGCTCTAACTTCAAGAGTTAGGGCTATAATATCTTCTGCTAAACAAGTTTTAATAAGTGATTCCATTATTAGATTTCCAGCACCCAAACCTCTAAATTCTGGATCAACTGCAATATTTGTAATGTGACCTTCGTCTAAAATAAGCCACATTCCACCGTAGCCAATAACCTTATTATCCATTAGAATTACAACATACCTAGCAAAACTATTATATAGCTCCTTCTCCATGGAATTTTTGCTCCAAGGATCGTGAAAGCTCTGGTTTTCAATAAAAAGAATTGAATCTAAATATTGTTTTTTGAAAGGAGTAGCTATTAAATCAATCATTTATATCTTTACCTGTCTTTTCTTCATATTCTCTTTCTGCTTGAGATTTTCGCATGTATATAGGTGCACTAGTGAATAAATCATCAAAATCACCTTCTAATAATTTTTGAAGTCCAAGTTGTCCTAAAGCAGAAGCTCGCGCAAAATTCAAATGAGTTGGTGCAAATTTTATGTCGATAAGGGAGTTTTCAATTTGTTCTTTAAAGACAACTATACCGTCACCTATAAAAGTTACGGGTTTATTATATTCTTTTATTAAAAGGCAAAGCTCATCTATGGATATAATCATATTTTCAGTAAGTTTTTCAAGTTTTGTACCATTAAAAACATAAATAGCTGTATAAACATTACCTCTAAGGGCATTTAGAATTGGACATATAAGTCCATCGGTATATGCAAGATTATATGCCAAAGCATCTAGAGAACAAATACCCACAAAAGGTTTATTAGTTCCTTGACTTAACCCCTTTACTGTAGACATACCAATTCTAAGGCCAGTAAAAGAACCAGGACCCTTTGAAACCACGAAACCATCAATATCATCAATACTTGCATTTACATTTTTAAGTAAAGTATCTATAATAGTCATTAAAATAACTGAATGTTGTTTTTTATAATTATAAGTAATTTCGCCAAGTAGTTTTTCATCTTCAATAACTGCACAAGAGGCAGCCGCTGTAGCCGTATCTATACTTAAAATCTTCATAATGTTATCCCCTCTACATAATTGTATCTATTTCCAATATAATTTATTACTATTTTCCTAAATTCCAGCCCAAGGCTAAGTAGCTTTTCAATTTTAATTGAAATATGCTCTTTAGGTATAAGTTCTTCAATAAAAGTTGACCATTCAATTATACTCACAGCATCACTAAATATATATTCATCAAAACCTATGGCGTAGATTTCATCAGGATCGTTCACCCTATACACATCAAAGTGATAAAGTTTTAATCTTCCAGTATATTCATTTACAATGTTAAAAGTAGGACTTGTTATGTATTCATCTATAAGAAGCCCCTCTGCTATGCCCTTGGCAAAATGAGTCTTACCGGTACCAAGGTCACCATCAAGGCATATAATATCACCTTTATTTAAAAGAGAACCTAGCTTTTTTCCAAGTTCTAATGTTATATTTTCATTTTTAACTATAAATTCCATGAGAATTCACCTCAATAACATTTTATCCTAAAATTCAAAAAAAGAAAAGGAAGCTTAATAGGCATCTTCAAAAAAACAGCTATAAAAGCTTATTTTCTTTAAGATGCCACATTCCATTAATGTCTAAATGTTTTCTAATAAAGTTGCCTTTAATTTGTTTAATGCGTCTGAACAGATAAACCCATCATCTACCATCCCATCAAGAATAGCCAGAGCTTTATCGCATGTAAGACCGCTTCTATAAGGCCGGTCTTCAGTAAGGGCTTGATATATATCACAAACACACATTATTCTGCATTCTTCTGAAAGTTTAGGTCCATCAAGTTTTCTTGGATATCCACTACCATTTAATTTTTCATGGTGATTTGATGCCCAATCACTTATGTCTCTTATATCCTCAATCCTATCTAAAATAACTTTTGTATAATAGACATGAGATTTAATAATGGAAAATTCATCTTCTGTTAAACTTCCATCTTTATCTAGAATGGAGTTTGGTATAGCAAGTTTTCCAATATCATGAAGAAGACCAGCAATTTTCATTTGCAGACATTTTTCTTCTGAGTAACCTACGTGTTTGGAAACTAGATAAGCAAGCACTGAAATACCTCTAGAGTGTTTAGCAGTAAAAGCACTTTTTTTATCTATTATGCTAGCCATAATATAGGCTATTTTTTCAAATTGTAATAAATCTAGTGAAGTACTAAGTTTAGGAGATATATTATCCAAAATAAAATCCATAAAGGATATATTTTCAATGTCAAACCAAAAAATATCTGTTTCAGCTATAGATAAAAATGCATCCACTAATTTTGGTGAAAAAATTGAATCAACATTTGATTTTACCCATTCAGTTATCTTAGTTTTCTGTGCATGAGAAGTACTGCATTCAGAATACATCAGCTCAACTAAATCCGAAAGCCTTATAAGCTGGCTGACAAATGGTATTTCCTTACCTTTTAAACCCAGGGCACCACTTCCATCAAAATTTTCATGGTGAAAGAGAACCAGAGGACTAATATTGCTATAAACAGGAAAATCTTTGATTATTTCAGAACCTTTTTTACAATGTTCTAAGATAAAGGTATTTGAAATGTGACTTTCCTTCAAAGAAGTAGCAGCTCCAATATCATGCAATAACGCGGTTATATACAGTTTCTGCATAGTAATTTCGGACAGATTAAAATATTCGCCGAGTTTTAATGCAATATATGTAGTTCGTTTTGAATGATTTAGATAATTATGTTTTGAAAAATTCACGTTGGAGATATCTTCAACAATAGTTGCATTTTTTACTGAACTTATTTCTGCTAAATCTAATGCTACGGCCATGGCTCTAATCGTTTTATCTAAATTTATATTCATCATTTACCCCACCTAAAATATTATGCTACTACATTTTAACATATTTATGTATAAAGTAAATTACTTGCAGAAGAATAAATAAAAAATGTTTATGTATGAGTCAAACTAAAGTATAATATATAAAGAACTTTAAATTTAGAGTTTTGAATTCAGAGGTGAAAAAATTGAGAAAATCTTTTTTTATAGTATTAATCATAATAGCTGTACTTCTAACAGGATGCAAGTATAACAGGAATGTTGATGCAAATGTGCAAGGTAGTAAGGAGACATATTCAGTTGGAGTTGGGCTAGATATTATGGTTACTAATAAGTGTCTTTACACAATGGTTAAAGATATAGCAGGAGATAACAATAATGTGGATTTTATGTTTAAAGATGAAAGCGAAGAAAAAGATTTTAAATATACAAATGATAGTACTGAAAATATTGCAAAACAAGATCTATTTATTTATTCCGGAGTAGGTTTTGAACCATGGGAAGACGATTTTCAAAGTAAGGTGGATAAAAATAAAGTTGGAGTAACAAATGTTTCAAGAGGTGTTAGAACTATAGACTACGAAAATAAAATAGAAAAAAATTATGGGGAAAAGAATCCATACTATTGGATGGATGCAGACAATTATTCAATTATTCTTTTAAACATAAAAAATGCTATTGAAGAAAAGGATCCTAAAAATAACATTACATACGAAAATAACTTTAAGAATGCAATTAAAGAAGTTGATAAATATAAGACTAGCTTGAATAGCTTAGCAAGTAAAATGAAGCAATACACATTAGTAACGGATGTTGATAAATTTGATTATATGAAAAGTAGTGTAAGCATAAATAACGTTAAGTTTTATAGAAGTGCCCAAGGGGCTATTTCACCAGATGATGAACAAAAAATAAGTAGCGAAAATGATGACAATAAAAAATTGTGCTTCATTTATGATGATGATAATGACTTGAATCAAAATAAGGATATAATTGATAAGTACCATATGAACACTATAAAACTAATAGCTTATGATGGAAATGCAGGCTATATAGATATGCTTAAACGAAACATTGCGAGTTTAAAGGCTGTAGTAAAATAACAAAGGCAGGAGTATTAGTAGGAGAAATATAAATGTTTATTATAAAATCTATTGCAATTTATGTTTTTTTAAGATATACTATTAATGTCTTAGGGGTATGGCTCAACGGTAAAGTAGTGGTCTCCAAAACCATTGATTGTAGGTTCGAATCCTACTACCCCTGCCATAATGTAAGTCAGTAGAATCAGTGATTCTACTGACTTTTGTTTTTTTGAAAAAATAAGAATTTTAGTATTTTGACAACATATTAACTTAGGTATTTTATTTAACCAAGGTGATGCAGCAAAGTTAATTTATGAAACATACATTTCTTGTAGATGTGACAAATGATATGATAGTAGCTAGAGAAGAAATGTCTAGAACAGTAGGGGTGTAATTAAATTTAAAACGGAATAGGAAGTCATAGCTATGGGTAATGACAGTGATTTGTATTTACAAAAGATTTCAATAAAGCCATTACATTAGCCGGAGAACCTGGTGGAATATTCGTAAAATAAATAAAAATTCTAATATCGTATGTATGTATGTATGTATGCTACGTTTAAACTGTATAATTTTACAGTCTAAACGTAGTTTTTTATATCTATTAGAGATTACGCAAAGACAGACTCAAATTTATTGTGTTTTGAATACAATAGGTTTTACCTAATTAATAATAATGTATATTATACCTTGATATGCATAAATAATCACTGTAGCATATATATAAAAAATGATGTATAAAAATACAATAATTTGTTCTTATGATATAAATTTGACACAATAGTATTAGATAACGTACAATGCGAAACGTAATAACAATTAGACTAATACAAATATATTTTAGTATGTTTTTTAAAGTTATAAATAATAAATCTGGTTCAAGTAATTTATGAAAATCTTTTAATTAATCTTAATGTAAACAATTTCAAAACAATTTATTAGTGCGAGAATTTCATATTTGAGCAAAAAAACACGTTTAGAATAAAACAAAGGAGGAGGAGCTTCATGGCTATAACTGTAAAAGAAGCTTTAGAACTTGATATACTTAAAGGGTTTAAAGTTATTGCAGGGAAAAAAGGTCTTTCCAATAGAATAACCCATGTAGCAGTTTGGGATTATGAAATTGGTGATTTAATAGCAGAAAATTTTAGTCAAGGAGATTTTGCATTAAGCACATTAATTGCAATAAAAGATGGGATTGATGGGCTGTATGGAATTGTAGAAAGAATGATAGCAGTAGGGATAAGCTGCCTAGCAATTAAGAATATCTATTTTAATTATATTCCAAGCGATGTTATTAAGCTTGCCGATGAGAAACATTTCCCTTTGATGATGTTTAGCGATACATTCACTGAAGATGTAATTGTATATGTTAATAAAGCTATAAGTGAGAAAAAGGAATATGAAAATTTAGCATCAAAAATTGATAATATATTATATAACGATTTGAATGAATTAAGTATAAAAAAAATTGCATATAAGATTAATATAAATTTTAAAGAAAAAAACATAGTAGCTTTTTGTAAGAAAAAAAGTAACAAATTAAAAGGAGTAGATAACTTTTCTGATAAAACAATAGAAGAACATTTTAGTAAAGTTATACCATATAGAGAAGGATATATTATTATTAACACTTTTGAAAAGGCAGAACAAAAGGAGATTGATAAGACTATTTTAAGAAGGCTTAAGTGGCATGGAGTTACTCAGGAAGATTATATTATAGGAGTCGGCAGTTTACATGAGAAATTAGGAAGTCTGAATAATTCCATACAGGAAAGTTTATATGCTTTTAAATATGCAATAACATATAAAAAAGATATTTCGTTTTTTCATGAAATTGGTATTAATAAAATATTAATGCCAATTATTGATAGTCCATGGGTACTAAAGTATTATAACGAAATGATAGAGCCATTAATCGTTTATGATAAAAATAATGAAACAGAATTATTGAAAACTGCTGTAAAATATGTTGAAAATAATGGTAATATAAAAACTACTGCAGAAGAATTATTTCAGCATGGCAATACTATAAGATACAGAATAAATAGAATAAATGAAATATTCAATGAAAATTATAAAAGTGAACATTTTTATGAGGAATTAGCAGTAGCCGTTAGAATATATGTTTTATTGAACATCCAACTGTAAATTTTACAATGAAATGCCTTTTATAATTTTAATTATTACAAGCTCAAGGTGTCTCCTAATAATGTATTATGTGTTTGTAAGAAAAAATAATACATAAGATTTAAAACTGATTTTCAACAAAACAGGGGAGTTTTCCAATTCAATTATAAATATTAGGAGGGCAAATAATGAAAGGCTTAAAGATTGCTTATACCAAAGAGTGTAAAGAGTATTTTTCAACTAATAGAGGTCTAGTTTTAGCTGAAGATACAGATTATACAGATGTAGCAGCTGTTGTATTAACTAATTCAGATATCAACTTGATTAATGAGGTATATGATACAAAGTTTGAAATACCAGTATTCGTTATTTCAAAAAACATGAATCAACTTGATAATGAATTGTTAAAAAAAGTATACAATTCAATAGACGTAAACAAGGTCGATACGAATGTTTATAGTAAAACGATTGAAACAGCAGCAGAACAATATGAAGAAAAGGTATTGCCACCTTTCTTTAAAACATTAGTTAATTATGTTGAGAAAGACAACCTACAGTTTGATTGTCCCGGACATCAAGGTGGTCAATATTTCACTAAACATCCAGCAGGGAGATTACTATATGACTTTTATGGAGAGAATGTTTTTCGCTCAGATATTTGTAATGCAGATGTTGCATTAGGAGACTTATTAATACATGAGGGTCCAGCAATGGAAGCTGAAAAACATGCTGCTAAAGTATTTAACGCTGATAAAACTTATTTTGTAATGAATGGAACTAGTGCTTCTAATTCTGTAGTAACAAATGCTGTAGTTGCTCCTGGAGATTTAGTTTTATTTGATAGAAATAATCATAAATCTATATACAATTCAGCTTTGATTCAATCAGGGGGAAATCCTGTATACTTAGAAACTGCTCGTAATCCATTTGGTTTTATTGGTGGTATTGATGAACATTGCTTTAATGAAGATTATTTAAGAGAATTAATAGCTAAAGTGGATCCTAAAAAGGCTAACGATAAAAGACCATTTAGATTAGCTGTAATACAACTTGGAACTTATGATGGAACTATTTATAATGCTAGACAAGTAGTTGATAAAATTGGACATCTTTGCGATTATATTCTGTTTGATTCAGCATGGGTTGGATATGAACAATTCATTCCCATGATGAGAGATTGCTCTCCTTTACTACTAGATTTAAATGAGAATGATCCTGGAATATTTGTAACACAATCTGTTCATAAACAACAAGCTGGATTTTCTCAATCATCGCAGATTCATAAAAAAGACAAGCATATCAAAGGTCAAAAACGTTATGTAACTCACAAACGTTTTAACAATGCATTTATGATACATGCTTCAACTAGTCCGTTTTACCCAATCTTTGCATCATTGGATGTTAACGCAAAGATTCAAGAGGGAGAAGCTGGTAAACATTTGTGGGCAGATTGCATAAAATTAGGCATAGAAGCTAGAAAAGATGTTTTAAAAAGTTGTTCATTAATCAAACCATTTATTCCACCAGTTATAAACGGGAAAAAGTGGCAAGATTATGATACCGAAGAAATTGCTAATGATATTGAATTTTTCAAATTTCATCCAGGAGAAAAATGGCATTCTTTTGAAGGATATGGAGAAAATCAATATTTCGTTGATCCAAATAAGTTTATGCTAACAACACCTGGAATTGATGTTGAAAGTGGCGAATACGAAGATTTTGGTATTCCTGCTATTATTCTTGCAAACTATTTGAGAGAAAATGGAATAATACCAGAAAAAAATGATTTGAATTCTATATTGTTCTTATTAACCCCAGCAGAGACTTCATCAAAAATGAAGAGTCTTGTAGCACAATTTGCAAAATTTGAACAGATTATAAAAGAAGATGCACCATTAAGTGAAGTACTACCAAATCTTTATAATAACAATATAGATACATATAGAGGATATACAATTAGAAGGCTATGTCAAGAAATGCATGATTTTTATAAAAATAATGATGCAAAAACATTGCAAAAAAAATTGTTTAGAGCGGATTTTTTCCCTGAAAGAGCAATGAATCCTCAAGAAGCTAACTCTGAACTCGTAAGAAACAATGCAAAACTAGTTAGACTAGACCATATTGTAGGTGAAGTAGCACTAGAAGGCGCATTACCATACCCACCAGGAATATTCTGTGTTGCTCCAGGTGAAAAATGGAATGAAGTAGCTCAAAAATACTTCTTAATATTAGAAGCAGGAATTAATCAGTTTCCAGGGTTTGCTCCAGAAATTCAAGGAGTATATTTAGAAAAAGAAAATGGCGGAGTTAAAGCTTACGGATATGTGCTTGATAAATAAATTAATTAACTAACATTAGCAGCTAATGGATATAATCATTAAACTTATATGATTATATCTTAAGCTACTAATAGATAAATATTGGAATGGGGGAACTAATTATGAGCGATAGCAAAAGCAAAAGTAAAATGAGCGTTGGTCAACTTACATTATTAACTGCTATAAATATGATGGGTTCAGGAATAATAATGCTTCCTAGTAAATTAGCTCAAGTTGGGACAATGTCAATTCTTTCATGGCTTGTAACAGCAGTGGGTTCAATGGCATTAGCTTATGCTTTTTCACAATGTGGTATGTTCAGCCATAAATCTGGTGGCATGGGTGGATATGCAGAATATTCTTATGGAAAAGCAGGAAGTTTTATGGGCAATTATTCATACGGTCTATCTTTAATAATAGCAAATGCGGCAATTGCAATCTCGGCTGTAGGTTATACATCAGTACTTTTAGGAGTGAGTCTTTCACCTCTTTTAGTAGGATTATGGACTATTTTCACTTTATGGTTAGCTACAGTGCTTAATTTCAAAGGGGCAAGTGTTACCGGTAAAATTAGTTCAATAACTGTATGGGGTGTAATTATACCAGTATTAGTTATTTCTATTTTTGGATGGTTCTGGTTTAGCGGGGCAACATATGCAGCTTCATGGAATCCTAATCATTTGCCGCTATTAAGTGGTATTGGAAAATCAATTTCAATTACTTTATGGGCTTTCTTAGGACTTGAATCTGCTTCTGCCAACATGGATTCAGTTGAAAATCCAAGGAAAAATGTACCTATAGCATGTTTAGGTGGAACCATTGGTGCTGCAATAATATATATTGTTTCAACAAATGTTATTGCTGGTATTGTTCCAAATTCAGCATTATTAACATCTAATGCACCATTTGGATTGGTTTTTGCATCTATGTTTAATCCGTTTATAGGAAAAATTGTTATTGGTCTAATGATTATATCATGTTTTGGTTCTTTATTAGGATGGCAATTTACAATTGCACAAGTATTTAAAAGTTCTGCAATTGAGGGATATTTCCCTAAAATATTTAGTAAAGTTACAAAAACAGGTACTCCAATTGCGGGCATGATTGTCATTACTATTGTACAAACATTACTTGCATTAATGACAATTAGTCCAAGTTTAAGCAAACAATTCGATATATTAGTAAACTTGGCAGTAGTCACAAATATTATTCCGTATTTGCTGTCTATGTCATCATTGAATGTAATACTAAGATCCGAAAATGTTCCAGCTAATAAAATAAAAGTAACCACTTTTGTTGCTTTAGTAGCTTCATTATATAGTTTGTATGCTCTTTATTCTTCGGGTTCGCAAGCAGTGTTATATGGTTCTATAGCAACATTTGCTGGATGGACATTATATGGTTTTGTTTCACATCGTTTTGATATGGAAAAAGAAAATAGTAATATTGTTTAGAATATTATCTTTTTAAAGATAAATTAACAATAAGAGCTAAGTATAAAGAGGTGATTCCTGCATAAACTGGAATCACCTCTTTATGCTTAGCTCTATTTAGGAGGGGATTTTTTATGCGACAAAGTAATACTTTAACAGAGGGAGAGGTCGTACCGGTACTATTAAAATTCGCATTACCATTTTTATTAGCTAGTTTTTTGCAAGCACTATATGGAACGACTGATTTGTTAATTGTCGGGAGATTTTCTGACTCAGTTGGTGTTTGTGCTGTGGCAACAGGAAGTCAGATTATGCAGACAATCACTGGGGTGGTGCTTGGATTAACAACAGGCGGAACAGTTTTAATTGGACAATATGTTGGTGCAAAAAAATACAAAGATATTGCAGCTTCAATTGGAAATATTGTTCTCATATTTAGCATAATGGCAGCTATTTTGACATTGATTATGTTACTACTAGCAGGTAATATTACAAATTTGATGAATACACCAATTGCAGCAAATGAATCCACAAAACAATATATCTTTATTTGTTCTTGTGGTATTCCGTTTATTTTTGGTTACAATGCCATAAGCGGTATTCTAAGAGGACTAGGTAATTCAAAAGCACCATTGTTTTTTATTGCAGTGGGATGCGCGGTTAATATTATAGTAGATTTAATTCTAGTGTGCATTTTTCAAATGGGATCAACCGGAGCTGCAATTGCAACTATTACTGCGGAGGGATTTAGTATGGCAATTGGAATCTTGTATTTAAAAAATGGTGGATTTTCATTTGAGTTTCATAGAAGTAATATTAGCTTTGATTCAGGAAAAGTAAAAAACATATTTAAGTTAGGAATACCAATTGCATTACAGGATGGTTTAATAAATATATCGTTTATATTTATTACAGCAATTATTAATGTAATGGGACTTACTTCTTCTGTATCGGTAGGTATTGTAGAAAAAATAATTATAATTACAATGCTTCCAACCACAGCATTTGCTTCAACAGTAGCAGCAATGACAGCTCAGAACATTGGGGCAGGTAAGCAGAATCGAGCAAAGAAGTGTTTGTATGTTGGTATATTATGTTCTTTAGTATTTGCAGCAGTAGGCTACGCATATGCACAATGGAATCCAATGTCGATAACAGCACTGTTTTCAAATGATATTGATGTAATAAAAACATCCGCTTTATATTTGAAATCATACAGTATCGACTGTATAGTTGTATGTTTCGTCTTTTGCATGAATTCATTTTTCAGTGGCTGTGGTAATTCTTTATTTCCAATGATTCATAGTATGATATCTACTTTTATCATTCGTATTCCTGGTTGTTATGGGTTAAGTAAAGTTGCAGGTATAACTCTATATCAAATTGGGTTTGTTGCGCCATTGGCAACATTAGCATCATTCTTTATGTGTATACTGTACATGAGGTCTGGAAAATGGAAACAATTATCAGTTTAATTAGATGAAATAGTTGGTGAATTTACAGGTTAAAAAGACATGATGGGTAAGAATACCTTACTAGTGTATTTTTATACAGTTATTTTAGATTTAGGATTTGTGAAATACAACTATAACGTGAAAATGAAAATATAAACCAATATTTACTATATGTTTCAATGAATAATTATTCACAAAACTGTTCACTTTTAAAACAATCTTATATAAATTTAGTTTCTTTTATAAGTCTCATATTAACGCTACCTATTAGCTACATGGCATTATATTATTATTTTATCAGGCTAAATATAATATAATAGTTGTAATTTTATAAATATAATAGTATAATTATACACAGAGATGAATAATTATAAACAAGCGAAAGGCTAAGGGTGGTAAATATGAATAATTATAAAGGAATGGAAGGTGTTAATATGGTTGATTTAAAAAACAAAAGTTTTTTAACTCTAAAAGATTTTTCAAAAGAAGAAATAGAATATTTTATAGATTTAGCGGCAAAACTGAAAATGGACAAAAAAGCGGGTAAAGAAGTACAAAAACTTAAAGGAAAAAATATTGTGTTAATATTTGAGAAGGATTCTACAAGGACGAGATGTTCATTTGAGGTTGGCGCAAAGGATCAAGGTGCACATACCACTTATATAGGAGCAGAAGGATCTCAAATAAGCAAAAAAGAATCAATTAAGGATACAGCAAGGGTGTTAGGTAAAATGTTTGATGGTATTGAATTCAGGGGCTATGAGCAAAAGGTTGTTGAAGAATTAGCTGAATACTCAAAGGTTCCAGTATGGAATGGACTTACAGATATAGATCACCCAACTCAAGTTTTAGCTGATTTCCTTACATTAAAAGAACATATAAACAAGCCATTGAATGAGATAAAATTAGTTTATTTAGGTGATGGAAGAAATAACACTGCTAACTCACTTATGATTGGTGCAAGTAAGGTAGGGATGGATTTTAGAATAGCTGCTCCTGAAAATCTTCAGCCTGATAACGAACTCGTAGAAGAATGTAAAAAGTTTGGGGAGAAAAGCGGAGGCAAGATTACAATTACAAGTGATATAGATAAAGCTGTTTTAGATGCAGATGTATTGTATACTGACATTTGGGTATCTATGGGAGAAGAAGAAGAAGACGTTTGGAAAAAGAGAATAGAAACGCTGTTACCTTACCAGATAAATATGGAACTTATAAAAAAGACGGGTAATAAGAATGTTAAGTTTATGCATTGTTTGCCAGCTTTTCATGATTTTAAGACAGAAACAGTACAAAAACTATATGCTAAATATGGAATTGAGCCTTTTGAAGTCACAGATGAAGTATTTGAAGGTGAACACTCTATTGTTTTTGATGAAGCAGAAAACAGGTTGCATACTATAAAAGCAGTTATGGTAGCTACATTAGGTGAATAGATAATAAAAGCAAATAATCAAAATTGTGTGTAGTCCACCAAAAGAGGATGGGTCTGTTGTATTGGCGATTTTTCTAATCGCTATGAACAGCTCTTTTTTATTTTTTGTTGTATATATTCAGTAGTTACATCATATAAATATATATTTTAATTGTAAATTCTACTATAATTAATGAAAGGCTCAAAAAATAAAATACACATGAGAGGTGGAGTAAAATATGGCATTGCACCGTAATAAAAAAAAGCGAGATGAAGAAGGGTTTAGGGATTTATACACTAATTCAATATCAGAAATGCAGCTTCCCAAAAGTGAATTACCTGAAAAAATTTCTGATCCTAAAGTGATTAAACAGTTGGTTGCTGATGAGTTATTTATGGATGGAAACGCACGTCAAAATCTAGCTACATTTTGTACTACATACATTGAAGACGAAGTTCATGAACTTATGGACCTGTCCATTGACAAAAATATGATAGACAAGGATGAGTATCCGCAAACTGCTGAAATTGAACAGAGGTGTGTTAGTATATTGGCAAATCTTTGGCATGCACCTGAAAAAAAAGACACAATTGGGTGTTCAACAACTGGATCAAGTGAAGCTGCAATGCTAGGAGGATTAGCTCTTAAATGGCAATGGCGTAAGCATCGTGAGTCTGAGGGAAAATCTACTGATAAGCCTAATTTTGTATGCGGACCAGTACAGATTTGTTGGCATAAATTTGCACGCTACTTTGATGTTGAAATTAGAGAGATTCCTATAACAGCAGATTCGCTAGGCATGCAGGCAGATCAACTAAAGGAATATTGCGATGAGAATACAATCGGAGTAGTGGCAACCCTTGGAAGTACATTTACAGGAATTTATGAACCAGTTCAAAAAATCGCAAAGGAACTAGATGTAATTCAGAATGAAAAAGGATGGGATATACCAATTCACGTGGATGGAGCTAGTGGTGGATTTATAGCACCATTTATACACACGGACCTAAAGTGGGATTTCTTCATCCCTAGGGTTAAATCAATTAATGCTTCTGGTCATAAATTTGGTATGGCTCCACTTGGTGTTGGTTGGATTATTTGGAGAACAACAGAAGATCTACCTAAGGAACTAATTTTTAATGTTGACTATTTAG
>LIDZ01013815.1_pt2 | contig 42985 bp, 43 predicted proteins | sample 644651 | NCBI WGS metagenome assembly LIDZ01 (sample SAMN03856242, study PRJNA289617) | food metagenome | isolation source: wine grapes on drying loft during traditional withering process | host: Vitis vinifera cv. Corvina | place: Italy: Gargagnago di S. Ambrogio di Valpolicella | collected 2014-01 | reverse complement strand
GCCGGCCTTGAAGTAGACAGCGTCACCCCGGCAGCGGGCGTTTTCAGCGGTGTTGTGGTGGGCGAGGTGCTGAGTACCGAGCAGCACCCGGACGCGGACAAGCTGCGCGTTTGCCAGGTGAGCAATGGTGCCGAGACTTTTCAGGTTGTGTGTGGCGCGCCAAACGTGCGCCCCGGTCTGAAGATCCCGTTTGCCATGATCGGCGCCGCATTGCCGGGCGACTTCAAAATCAAGAAAGCCAAGCTGCGGGGTGTCGAGTCCAACGGCATGTTGTGCTCACAAGCCGAGTTGCAGGTGGGCGAGGGCAATGACGGCCTCATGGAGCTGCCGGCCGATGCGCCGGTGGGCCAGGATGTGCGCGTTTATCTGGAGCTGGACGACGCGAGCATCGAAGTCGATCTGACGCCCAACCGTGGCGACTGCCTGTCGGTCGCGGGTCTGGCCCGTGAAGTGGGTGCGCTCTACGACGCAGTCGTCACGCGTCCGCAGGTTGCAGTGGTTCCCGCCGTGCACGATGAAGTGCGTCCGGTGGACGTGATCGCGTCTGCGGCATGCCCACGTTACCTGGGCCGTGTGATTCGTAATGTCGACCTGTCACGGCCTACGCCGTTGTGGATGGTTGAGCGCCTGCGTCGCTCGGATGTCCGCAGCATCGACGCAGTAGTCGACATCACCAACTATGTGATGCTTGAGCTGGGCCAGCCACTGCATGCGTTCGACCTTGCCGAAATCAATGGCGGCATTCGCGTGCGCATGGCGGAGGAGGGCGAGAAGCTCGTGCTTCTGGATGGTCAGGAAGTCAGCCTGCGCGCTGATACCCTGGTCATTGCCGACCACCAGCGTGCCCTGGCTATCGCCGGTGTCATGGGTGGCGAGCACAGCGGCGTGTCGGCGACGACCCGCGATATCTTCCTTGAAAGCGCCTTTTTCGATCAGATTGCCGTTGCCGGCAAGGCGCGTTCGTATGGTCTGCACACCGACGCGTCCCATCGCTATGAACGCGGCGTTGACTGGCAACTGGCCCGCGAAGCCATGGAGCGTGCCACTGGCCTGCTCCTGGAAATCACCGGTGGTGAAGCCGGTCCGGCCATCGAGACCGTCAGTGACCAGCACTTGCCTTCGGTTGAGCCGATCATTCTGCGTGCCGAGCGTATCGAGCAGATGCTGGGCATGAAGATGGACGCCGCGGAAATCGAGCGGCTGCTGACCGCGCTCGGTCTCACCGTCGCGCCTCACGCCAGCGAGCAATGGCGCGTCGAAGTGCCAAGTCATCGCTTTGATATCACCCTCGAAGTCGATCTGATCGAGGAACTGGCCCGCCTTCACGGTTACAACCGTCTGCCGGTTCGTTACCCGCAGGCGCGTCTGGCCCCGCAACCGCGTGCCGAAGCCCAGAGCGATCTGCCGGCCTTGCGTCGTCTGCTGGTCGCGCGTGGTTATCAGGAAGCAATTACTTACAGCTTCATCGATCAGAAATGGTTCGAGCTGTTCAGCCCGGGTGTTGAGCCGCTGCTGCTGGCCAATCCGATCTCGGCTGATATGTCGGCGATGCGTTCGTCCCTATGGCCGGGTCTGGTGAAGTCGCTGCAGCACAACCTCAATCGCCAGCAGGATCGCGTGCGCTTGTTCGAGAGCGGGCTGCGTTTCGTCGGTCAACTGGAAGGCCTGAAGCAAGAGCCCATGCTGGCCGGGGTGATCTGTGGCAGCCGTCTTCCGGAAGGCTGGGCGCAGGGCCGCGATGTCGTCGACTTCTTCGACGTCAAGGCTGACGTCGAGGCAGTACTGGGCTTCGCCGGTGCGCAGGATGATTTCCGTTTCGTACCCGGAAGCCATCCCGCGTTGCACCCGGGGCAGACCGCGCGTATCGAGCGTGACGGGCGAGAAGTCGGCTACATCGGCGCGCTGCACCCGGAACTGTCGAAGACCCTGGGGCTTGATCGTCCGGTGTTCGTTTTTGAACTGGTGCTGGCGGAGGTTGCCGTTGGGCGCCTGCCAAAATTCCACGAGCTTTCACGCTTCCCGGAAGTGCGTCGCGACCTGGCGCTGCTGGCCGATCGTGAAGTTTCGGCGACTGCCGTGCTGGACGTTATTCGTGAGAATGCAGGGGAATGGCTCACAGACCTCAGGCTGTTTGATGTTTACCAGGGTAAAGGCATTGATCCGCTTAGAAAAAGCCTTGCAGTCGGCTTGACCTGGCAACATCCATCGCGCACTCTTACCGACGATGAGGTAAACGCTTCGACGCAGCAAATTCTCACCTCGCTAGAGGCAAGGTTAAACGCCACGTTAAGGATGTAGCGTATGGGGGCTCTGACGAAAGCTGAGATGGCCGAACGTCTGTACGAAGAGCTAGGCCTGAACAAACGAGAAGCCAAGGAACTGGTCGAGCTGTTCTTTGAGGAAATCAGGCACGCTCTGGAAGATAACGAGCAGGTCAAATTGTCCGGATTCGGCAATTTTGATCTGCGCGATAAACGCCAGCGACCGGGCCGGAACCCCAAGACAGGGGAAGAAATCCCGATTACCGCTCGCCGTGTGGTCACCTTTCGCCCAGGGCAGAAACTGAAGGCCCGAGTTGAGGCTTATGCTGGAACCAAGTCATAACGACGAGCTACCGCCTATCCCCGGCAAACGCTACTTCACCATTGGTGAAGTCAGCGAGCTCTGCGCGGTCAAACCGCACGTTCTGCGTTATTGGGAGCAGGAGTTTCCTCAACTCAACCCGGTCAAGCGCCGCGGAAACCGACGGTATTATCAGCGACAGGACGTGCTGATGATCCGTCAGATCCGTGCGTTGCTTTACGATCAGGGCTTCACCATTGGCGGCGCGCGTTTGCGCATGTCCAGCGATGAGGTCAAGGATGATTCGCTGCAGTACAAGCAGCTGATCAAACAGATGATTGTGGAGCTGGAGGATGTCTTGGTCGTGCTGCGTTAGCAATTTCGCGCGGTGAGCCGAAATACTTCCATCATTCAAAAGCTTAGGGTATATTCCTCGACGCTTTCGCAAGAACCCGCAACACAGAAGTAGCAGTGAGTAACGCCTAGTCGGGGCGTAGCGCAGTCCGGTAGCGCACTAGCATGGGGTGCTAGGGGTCGAGTGTTCGAATCACTCCGTCCCGACCATATTTTGTAAAGGGAATCAGCCACTTACCGGTTTGATTCCCTTTTTCATTTCTGGCTTGCGCAAAACACGCGCAAAACCGGCGCAAAACTATCCGGCGATTTCGCTGATATCGAGGTCTGGAATGGCCTCCGACCAGATCACCTCGGCGTGCTCCTTCTGGTAGTTTTTGGTCATCTCCTCGCTGGCGTGACCGACCATCGTCTGCCCATCCTCCATGGCTTTCTTGTACAAGTGCAGTGACAGCCACTGGTCAACAAACGGATTTGAGGTGATTGATGTTCGAGCGTTACGGTGAACAGGCTAGGGATCGAAAGTTTTCGGCGTTGGGCGCATTGTTTGCTTTAGTGCTCTGCGTCGGCTCTGTCTTCTATGGGGCTTGGTGGATTGGTTCCGTATTTGGGATTTTCGCGCTGGTCTTCGGCGTTCCTCCATTCGTCTTCGGGAAGGAGCGGTTTGCGACAACCATGCATGTTCTGAGCTGGATTGGCACTTTCGGTTGGCTTGGATAATTGAGCCAACCAATAGTGTTCGAGCATGGCGATACTCCGGTGACCCAATCAGGCGCCGTCCCAACCGCATGTCATTGGATGCAGTCCGATTTGCTGACCTGCACGTTGACTATCAGCGAGTTGCTTGATTCCTTGAATATATAGACCAGGACCAGCCCGGACTTCACAAAAAGTCCCAGACCTTCTCTTGCGCAGGATTGCTCGACCGCTACAGCTTTTGCTCGGGTCGTAAAATCTGCAACGTCAATATCGCCCATTGCTAGCTGTGTGAGTGTGTAGGACACCCGCATCGTGCCGTCTTTGTAGGTGACGGAGTTGAGACGACTCGCGTCATCAACCATCTTTGGCGTGCCGAGACCCATGATGAAGGCGATGCCTTCAAGCTTTCGCTCCCGTTCCTTCTTTTCCTCTTCCGGCGCAACCCTCGCATGCCAGACCTGAGTCAGGATGAAGACTGCCGTGACTGCAGTGAAAAATATGATGATTCCGCGGTACTGCGGCACAATACGCCAAATTTTTGGGGAGGCACGGAGTTGACGATGTTAGCCAAGGATGCAGGTGTCCCGTCGTCTGACGACATCGTTTCAAAGAACCTGATACTGATCGTATGCCTTTCGCTGGCGATAGCCGTGCTCACAGTTATCGTGTGGTTTTTCGCCAATGGGTTGATAACGCTGCCGACGCCTGACCAGGTCCTGGTTCATGACCGACTTGGGAATCCCTATGTTGTCGCGCCTGAGCCTGTGGAACGCGCCGTCTTCGTGACGCTGGCAGCGCTGGCGCCGATCATGCTGGTGGGTTGGTTCTGGGTCTGCGGCATGGGCCGCATGAACAGGTCTGCACCGCGAAGAGTGCAATTGGCGATTGATGTGGTCCTGCCCTTTGTGGCTGCCTCGTTTCTTTGTCTGTTGTTCTGGTATTCGGATTTCCTCGACATATTTTTCTTTTCAACACCCTGGATGAAAAGCCACAAACGCGAGTTGATAGGTGTCGCTTTATGCCTGTCGCTCATCGTCATGGTGTGGAAGAAGCCGTTGCCCGCTTCGTATGGTCGCTGGACGGCCGCAGGGTGGTGGATGCTTGCCGCCATCGCAATCGCGTTGCAGATACTGCCTTACCGAATCGCGTCGGTTAATGCAGTTACTGTCTCCCCCGTTTGGTCAGTCCATCTCGATGCGGTGATGTATCCCATCAATCAGGTTGTTCATGGCGCCACATTGATTGCTGACCTGCCGTCGCAATATGGATTTTATCCCGAGATTATTTCGCCGATATTCAAGCTTGTCGGCGTCTCCGTACTTTCGGTGACGGTGTTCTTCGCCATCCTGCATGCGATGGCACTGTTCGCCGTTGCAGCGATCGTCATCAAATACGTAAGATCCCGGCTGATAGCGCTGATGGCGTTTCTCACAATACTTATCGCAACCAGCCTGTTCATGTACTTGAACGGTATCGTTGAAGATATTTACGTTCAGTACTATCCGATCAGATTTTTCTGGCCAGCAGTGGCACTGCTGCTCTTCGCTTCCTATTCAGCGAATCCCGGCAGGGCTAAGTTGTGCGCACTGGGCGTCGTCGCAGGCTTGTCGATATTCTGGAACATCGACACCGGTATTCCAGTGATGATTTCCATCGGCGCCACTCTTTTTGTAAAGCCAATTATTGCGAGACGAGCGTTTGTGCAAGGCACACTCACGGCGGCCTTGTTCAGTGTCGTGGCCGTGTGCACTGTCCTTGCGTGTTTCGTGGTCATGCGTATCAAGGCAGGGGGGGCACTGGATCTCGGCGATGTGCTCGCCTATCAGAAAATCTTCTACATGACGGGCTTCGGCATGATACCGATGCCGCTCGTGCCCGATCCGTGGCAAGCGGTGTTGGCCATATACATAGCGGGGGCAGTGACAGCGCTTTCTGGATGGGCGCGAGGTCATGACCGCAGTGTTAATGATGTCCTGTTCTGTTCAGCGCTGCTTGGGCTTGGCCTGTTCACGTACTTCCAGGGCAGGTCGCACGTGTTTTGCCTGGTGCTGGTTGCATGGCCGGCTATTTTGATCAGCGCCATCCTGGCGGACCAGACGTTGCGCGCGGTATCGAAGCGCACCACCCGACTGTCTTCCGCAATATTGACGCTGCCGTTTCTGATGTTTTTCTCGCTGGGGACCCTTACATTCATTTCCGCGAGCCAGGGTCTATTCGCTTCATCCGAGCGAAATCTTTCCTCTTTGAAGACGGCGAAAGACGCGACGGTTGTTGATGAGCTGAGCTTCATGCACAGTACTTATCGTGGCCGAAATTGCCTTATCCTTTCTCAGCGTCAGGCGATTTATTCTGCCGAGCTGGGTATAGCTTCCCCGATGAAAGGACCGGGGCTCGTCGAGACGATACTGCAGCAATACCTCGACAAGCTCGTCGACAGAGCGCTGCATGACACGGTGGAATGCGTTTACCTTGGGGTGAAGGAAGGCACCATCACCTACATCGACGTCGGTGACGCATTGTTGAAGGCTCGATTCCCGGTCATCTCGACGAACCCGCTTGGCACCATGATGCTGCTCGAACCGGCGCCTGGCACTCCGGATCAATCGTTTCCGAGCGGGCACTGATCCAAGGGGATCCAGCGCGGAGCTTCTACGTCTGCCCTTCGCACTAAGTCCTGCTTGCGGGTGGGCCTGTGGCGGGACTGTTTACTTTGGGCCCCGCCGTGTGGGGCCAAGGAGAAAGAAGTGAAACGGATTTTTTTCGCGGTGCTGCTCGCCCTGGCAGCGTTTGTTGCGGCAACTTTTCCAGTCGTCAAACGATGGGCAAGCAGCGCGCTGGCGCCTCCCAGTACCGCCAGGTCAGTCGCATCCGACGTTTCATCCACCACAACGGTTCAACTTGCCACCTTCAAGTGCGACGGCCGCAAGTATTGCTCCCAGATGACGTCTTGTGCCGAAGCCAACAGCTTTCTGCAAAATTGCCCGAATACTGAAATGGACGGTGACAGCGACGGCATTCCCTGCGAATCCCAATGGTGTCGGTGAGGCCGAGTCCTCCAACTGACCGCCATCATGGATGTCGCAGATAACGGCATAAGGAAGGTCTGAGCCGCGCTTGGAATTAGTTATGAGCGCTGCTCAGACGTACATCAGGGACGTGTGCCTTCAATAACATCCTGGCTGATTCGGCGGTGTGCCATTGCAAGGAATGGTTCCGGCTCTGTGTATGCCCCGATAATCGCCCTGGCTAAAGTGGTTACACCCCGACAGCATAGCGACTGCAATGACCAGTAAAGCCAGCATCCCAGATTTCATCGTGTTCTCCCTATATTTCCCACTTCCGTCACACTTCGAACCCAGCGAATTGCTCCGCCGGCGTGCCGCACATCGTCATACCCTCAACACGAGCCGCCGGCGCAACGTCTTAAGCTTGATCAGCCAAAACTCGCGTCCATTAACGACCAACTGCTCTGGCGCAACCTCCTCGGGGTAGTGATCCATCATCTCGTCGATCGAGTAGCGTCCGCGCCTGCGGTCACCCGTCGAAATTCCCTGCGCAGAACATTGACCTCCGGCGGGCTAAAACGTTAACTGTATATACATACAGTTTCTTACGGCAAGGCTTGCATCATGAGCGTCACTATTCTCGGCCCACTCTCGGCCTGCGGCGAAAAGCTGCGTTTCAACGCCTATCGCGTACCAGCCGAGCGGGTGATCTGGGCCGTGGCGAAATACAGCGTTCGCGACCATGACAAAGCCTGAGCCCGTCTTTGCGTTGATCGACTGCAACAGCTTTTATGCCAGTTGCGAGCGTGTCTTTCGGCCTGACCTCGCCAAAACGCCCATCGTGGTGCTATCGAATAACGACGGCTGCGTGATTGCCCGAAGCTATGACGCGAAGCCCTTCGTGAAAATGGGTGCGCCTTACTTTCAGATCAAGGACCAGTTGCGCCGAGACGGTGTGATCGCGTTCAGCAGCAATTACGCGCTGTATGGCGACATGAGCGAGCGGGTCATGAGCATCATCGAATCGATGGTCCCCGCGCTGGAGGTGTACAGCATCGACGAGGCCTTCGCTGACCTGTCTGGCATCCCCGGCGACCTGACGGCGTTCGGCAGGCAGATTCGGGCGACGATCTACAAGCGTACCGGCATTCCGGTGGGCGTGGGGATAGCCCGCACAAAAACACTGGCAAAGCTCGCCAATCACACGGCAAAACGCTTGCTGGCGAAGACCGGCGGGGTGGTCGATATCTGCGACCCGTTCAACCGTGACTGGACGTTGCGTAACACGGACGTCGGCGAGGTCTGGGGCGTGGGCAAGCGCATGAAGGCCCACCTCGAAGCCATGGGGATCAAGACCGCGATGGATCTGGCGACAGCCGATCCCTGGACGCTGCGGCAGAAATTCAGCGTTGTGATCGAGAAGACTGCGCGCGAGTTGTCGGGAACTCCATGCCTGGAATTGGGGGAGGCCGATCCGCCCAAGCAAGAGATCTGCTGCAGCCGAATGTTTGGAAGCCGTTTGACGACTATTGAGCCCATTAAGGAAGCCGTCGCCACCTACACCCAGCGCGCTGCGGAAAAGCTCCGGGCACAGAACTCGCTGTGCAAGAGGATCCGGGTCAGCATTCGTACGGGGATGTTCAATCCTGAGGACGCCAAATACGCCAACGGGGCCATGGTCGAATTGCCGTATCCCACCAACGACGTGCGCTTGATGACGAAAGCGGCAACGGAAGCGGTCAACCGGCTATTCCGGGCAGGCTTCAAATATAGCAAGGCCGAAGTCCTTCTGATGGATCTGCGCAAGCCCGGCGAATTTACCGACGACCTGTTTGCCCATTCGCAGCCCGTGGAAGCCGAGAAGGTGATGAGCGTGCTGGATGAGATCAATGCCAGGTGGGGGCGGGGAACGTTACGCGCGGCAAGTGTGCCATCTGCCCCTGAGTGGGCCATGCGGCGGGATCTGATGAGTCAGAGCTTCACGACGAAAATCGGCCAGCTGTGGATCGTGAGGTGCAATTAGGATCTACGCGGCCGAAGTCTGTCGCAACCGCAGACTTGCGTTGAATATATGGATATCCGTATATTCGGTTACTTGCATACGACAGTGTCCACGATGATCACTCCACCCGACGTATTTAAAAGCCTGGCCGATGAGACACGCGCCCGCGCCACCCTCCTGATCGCCAGCCAAGGCGAGCTCTGCGTATGCGAACTCATGTTCGCTCTTGAAGACAGCCAGCCGAAGATCAGCCGGCACCTTGCCCAGCTGCGCAGCAGCGGAGTATTGCTGGATCGCCGCCAAGGGCAGTGGGTTTATTACCGCTTGAATCCGCACCTTCCCGCGTGGGTGAGAGAGATGTTGCTGATAACACTGAATGCCAACACCGAGTGGCTGCGCCACAGCGCGCACCGCTTGCTGAGCATGGAGGGGCGGCCCATTCGGGATGTTTCCTGTTGCTGACGATTCGCCGTTCACCCTCGGTGCCTGGGCAGGACGCCCGCATCATTTCATCGCAGAAGTGGGAGGAAAAAATCCATGCGAGTACTCTTCATGTGCACGGCTAATAGCTGCCGTAGCATCCTTTCGGAAGCCATGTTCAATCACCTTGCGCCGCCAGGCTTTGAGGCAGTCAGTTCCGGAAGCTTTCCGAAAGGGCAGGTGTTGCCGCGCAGCCTCACCACGCTTCAGCAAGCCGGTATCGCCACAGACGGCTTGAGCAGCAAGGGCAACGAAGCCTTCGAGGGCAACCTTCCAGATATCGTCATTACCGTCTGTGACAAAGCGGCGAACGAGAGCTGCCCGGTGTATTTTGGCCCGGCGCTCAAGTCCCACTGGGGCCTGGAAGATCCATCCGACGTGAAGGGGGATGACGCGACAGTTGAGGCGGCTTTCCGCGCAACGCTCGCCCGGATCGAGGAACGCTGCAGAGCGTTTATCACGCTTCCTTTCAGCACCCTCAGTCGCGATGAGCTCAAGCGCGAGCTTGATCGTATCGGCGGTCTTTGACAGGAGGACATATGCAAGAGCAAGTCCCCAACCTCGACCTCTCACTCTTCGACGGCATGCAGGCCGCGTCCCGCCTGAGTGATGACAAACCACGCATCCTCCTGCTTTACGGGTCGACCCGGGAGCGCTCGTTCAGCCGTCTGTTGACCGAGGAAGCTGCTCGTCTGCTGGAGTATCTCGGTGCAGAGACGCGCTTGTTCAATCCCTCTGGATTGCCTCTGCCGGATGACGCTACGGTGGATCATCCCAAGGTCGAGGAACTGCGCGAACTGGTGCTGTGGTCTGAGGGCCAGGTCTGGTGTTCACCCGAGCGGCACGGTGCGATGTCGGCTGTGTTCAAGGCCCAGATCGACTGGATTCCACTCGAACTCGGAGCCGTTCGCCCCACGCAGGGTAAAACCCTGGCGGTCATGCAGGTGTGTGGCGGCTCACAGTCCTTCAATGTCGTTAATCAGCTGCGCGTACTGGGGCGCTGGATGCGGATGGTCACCATCCCCAATCAGTCCTCGGTGCCGAAGGCCTACATGGAGTTCGACGAGGCCGGCCGGATGAAGCCTTCCGCGTATTACGACCGTGTCGTTGACGTGATGGAAGAGCTGGTCAAGTTCACCGTCCTTTTGCGTGACCGCCAGGTTGAGCTGGTGGACCGCTATTCTGAACGCAAGGAAACGGCGGAACAGCTCATGGCTCGCGTGAATCAGCGCTCGATTTGAGGTCCTGATGACGATTGAAACTGAAATTGAAATCCGAACGGCGCGACGGGAAGATGCGGCATCGATCCAGGCCATCTATGCACCGGTGGTAGCCGGGACTGCGATCTCGTTCGAAGATACGCCGCCCGGCGTCGAAGAGATGCAGCTGCGCATGGCCGCAACGTTGCAAACCTACCCCTATCTGGTTGCGGTTCGGGATGGCCGCGTAGTCGGGTACGCCTATGCCAGCCAGCACAGGGCCCGCGCAGCTTATCGTTGGGCGGTCGATGTTACGGTCTACATCGGCGAGCGCGAACGTAGAACCGGCGTGGGCCGTGCGCTGTATGAAGCGTTGCTGCCGATTCTGGCCCGCCAGGGCTTCCGTTCCGCCTATGCCGGCATATCTCAGCCTAATCCCGGCAGCGTTGCGCTGCATGAACTGCTCGGTTTCCGGCACATCGGCACTTACCCGAATGTCGGTTATAAACTCGGTCGATGGCACGACGTTGGCTATTGGCACCGTGAGCTGAGCACGAGCCCATCCCCGCCAGGCGAAATCAGCCCGTACCCGGAACTGAAGATCTGCTTGTCCGCTATGGGTCGCACCTGGATCGATAGATAAATTCGAACTCAATCATCAGTTTTAACGATGATCCTTTTGATTAACTTTTCAACTAAGGAGTCGATAACAGAGCATTACGAAAAAATCAAAGGTTAAAGGCGATGAAATCCAACTGGTTGGATAATTTGAAAGTAGGCAAGAAGCTCGGCTTGGGCTTCGGTGCCATTCTGCTGGGCGTTCTGGTGGTGACCGGGATTGGTTATGGCAGCGCGGACCTGCTGATCAAGCGACTGGAGAAAGCAGCCAGGGTCGCCGAAGTGAAAGCCGATATGCTCGACGTTAAAGTGGCGTCGCAAGCTTATGCCGCCAGCCCCAGTGCCAGCGCTGCAGAGGCTTATAGCGCATCCCTTGCGTCATTGAACGGCACCATCGATAAAGGCTTGCAGATCCTGACCGTCGCCAAAAACGTGGAGATGCTCAAGGCGATCGATAATCAGGCAGCAGAACTCAAGAAGACCTTCGATCAGTTGGTCAGCAACAACCAGAAGATCGATGAGGCGATGAAGCCGTTGATCAAGGTTTCCGATAAAGTGAGCGCGACCTTCGAGAGCCTGCTGCAGAAGACGCTGGACGATGCTTCGAACTCGCCAGACCAGGCCGGTATCGACCATGTGAAAATTGCAGGCGACCTGCGCAATGGTATGACCAACTTCCGCCTGGTATTCCGTCGTTACTTGAGCATTCCTACCGCAGACAATCGCCAGGCCACTTTCGCGACAGCCGACGCGCTGCTTAGCCAGGTGGCTGCGGCCCGAAGCCAGCTCCCCGCGCAGTCAAATGCAGCAGTCGATACCTCGCTTGTTGCGCTTCGCCAGTACAAAGAGAACATGGCGACCATCTCGCAGATGCTGCAACAAAATGACCAAATACGCGACGCGTTACAAAAGCTGACAACCGACACCCTTAAGAGGGTCGATGACTTGATGGCCTCCCAGGTGGTTGCAGCAAACAATGAAAAGAGCAATGCGATCATCCAGTTGTTCAGTGTCGCGTTAGTGGTGCTGTTACTGGGTGTTCTCGCCGCGGCACTGATCACTCGCCAGATCACTCGTCCACTGAATGACAGCGTCATCGCTGCCCGTCGCATCGCCGATGGCGACCTGACCTACGACATTGGCACAGACCGGAAGGACGAACTGGGCCTGCTGCAAAACACCATGCAGCACATGACGTCTTCCTTGCGTGAACTGATTGGCGGTATCGGAAAGGGGGTTACCCAGATCGCAACCGCTGCCGAAGAATTGTCGGCCGCGACCGAACAGACCAGCGCTGGCGTCACCCAGCAGAAACTGGAAGTGGATCAGGTGGCAACGGCCATGAATGAAATGGCTTCAACCGTGCAGGAGGTTGCGCAAAACACCGAGGACGCTTCGCGTGCAGCCCGGCAAGCCACCGAGCGCGCGGTCCATGGCAGCACCGTCGTGCAGCATGCAACCAGGGAAATCAGTCAGCTGTCTGGAGAAGTCGGGCAGTTGGGCGTGGCGATGCAGCGTCTGACCCATGACAGCGACAAGATCGGCAGTGTCATCGACGTGATCAAAGCCGTTGCCGAGCAGACCAATCTGCTCGCACTCAACGCCGCCATCGAAGCTGCACGTGCCGGCGAACAGGGTCGCGGTTTTGCGGTGGTGGCCGACGAGGTCCGGTCACTGGCCCAGCGCACACAAAGCTCGACCACTGAAATCGAAGCGCTGATCCAGGCCCTCCAGCACGGCACCGTGGAGGCGTCGAGCTTGATGGACGCCAGCATGCGGCGGACAGAGGGCACCGTCGAGCTGGCGCGTCAGGCCGAGCAAGCGCTCGTAGAGATTACGCATTCCATTGGCACGATTGAGCAGATGAGCCAGCAAATCTCGGCCGCGGCTGAGGAGCAGAGCGCGGTGACCGACGAAATCAATCGCAGCGTCATCAGTGTGCGTGACGTCGCCGACCAGTCCGCCACCGCGACGGAGCAGAGCGCTGCCTCGACATTGGAACTGGCACGCCTGGGCAACACCCTGCAGAACATGGTGGCTCGCTTCAAGGTCTGACACCACCGGTGTCGGCTGTACAAAAGAAACCGCTTCGGCGGTTTTTTTGTGCGCAGCATTCAGTGCGTCGCTCAGTGTTCACGCGCCATTCATCTTCCACCGGGCACTAATCCTTCCTGATGCACCTCTGTCCTGTAAGCGCAGATTTCCTGCGACTCGTACTGGAGGTCATCATGGGTATCGAAGACAACGGGCCGGATAACGCGTATCAGGGTCCTGCCGAGCCGGGCAGCGAAGAAGAGATTTATCCCGACACCCACGCGGATACCGAGTCAGCCCGGCAGGGTGAAGACGCGGCAAGCGAAGCCCGAAACAAGGGGCTGGATGACATGGAGATTCCTGACAATCCTCCCGTCGATGAAGACGAGGCGTCCTCTTCGGGCAACCGCTAAACCTGCCCGGTTTCATCAGACCCCACCATTGTGTGGGGTTTTTCCTACAGCTCGAACGGTTTGTTACACAAAATAGCCACTCGTCGGAACGCGCGCACTATCAAGGGGTTGGGCACTCCATTCATTAATCAAAAAATAAGGTGCCCCGGATGAGACCTCAGATCCACGACATTCCCAACGCACTCGACCTGATCAGCGAGCTGGATCAGGCGACCGAGCAGATGATGTCTATCCCCGTCGAGCACATCGGCGGCGTGCAATGGGAAGAGGCTTTCGTCCGGCAGCAGAGCGCCTTTAGAAAATGGCGCGATTATTTGTACTGCAAAGCCGATGAGCGCCCGGCGGTTCGGCTGTTGAACATCGCCTGATCTGCATCTGCGAAGACCTGATCTGCAAACAGTACCGCCCGCATCAGACTCAGCATGGGCGCGCACCTCTGCACACTGCGCTAACGACGCCCCGCAATTCGTTCCACCGCGGCCAGCACCCTGGGCCGCTGCGCCTGCCACTCACGTTTGGTGATACCCAGCAGCACCGCGCCGATCCGCTTGCCATCGCGCACGATGTGCTCCCGCCTTACTCCCTCAACCACGAAGCCGAATTTCTGATGCATCTTGATCACCGCCGGGTTGATCTCGAGCACTTCGCAGTTGAGTTTCTCCAGCCCTGCGGCACCGAACGCGTGATCGAGCAACCATAACTCCACCTGACTGCCAAGGCCTTTGCCCTGCAGCGTGGTGTCGAGGTAGAAGGCCCACTCTGCCGTGCCGTGGGTGCGGTTGATGGCACTCAGCGACACAACCCCCACCGGTGCGGCTTCAAGCACAACGACAAAGACCTGCTGCCGGGAGCTTGAGCGCAGTGCCTCAAGCCAGTTCAGGTGCTCGGCTTCGCTGATTTCATGGTCCGTGTACATGAACTTGCGCACGTCGGGCTGATTGCGCAGTTGCCGCACACGGGCTTGCTGCTCGACGGGCAGCTCAAGGATCGGCACTACTTTCATGGATTCACTTTTGAACGCGTCATACGGCTGTTGAGTCCCTGTTCGGTCTGCGCGGCCAGCGGTGCTTGATCACGTGCCGTGCCGCATGGAGGGGTTTTTTCAAACTGGCTGGAACGAATCGATTGGCGTTTCAGTCAACCTTTCTCACACCCAGGAGGCAAAATATTATGGCAAGCGATATCACCGAAAAACTGCGTGACGATCTTTATCAGAAAACCCGTTCCGAGCTGAACACTTTTCTCGACGAGACCAATGCCTTGCTGGCGGCAGGGGATGCCTTGAATGAGGACCGCACTACTCAGGCCCGTGAGCGGCTGAAGGATTTTCTGGCCCGCGGCAACAGTGCGGTGACCGAGATCGAAATGGACGCCCAACCTGCGCTGACCCGTGCGGTGGGTAACGCGAAATCCTACGTCACCACCCATCCGTGGGCGGCCGTCGGTGTTGCAGCGGGCCTGGGCCTGGTGGCCAGCCTGTTGCTCAAACGCAACAGGGATTGAGGGGCCATCGTGGTTCGCCGTCGATTTCCGGTGGATCCGTTAAGTCCGACCAGCGGCCGGCTTGCGTTCGCCGGCGCGTGCACGCCCGTCATTTACCCTCGTTATCGGCTGGTACTGTTCATGGCGGGTACCGTAGCTGACGATGGATTCGGCACCGCTCTGGCGCCGGCCAATGTCTTGCGAAAGCATAAATGGGGGATACGCATGAATGTCGACGAAGAAACTGTTCGTCAGTTGGCCCAGTTGATCTGGGAGACCGAAGGCAAGCCTGAAGGGCAGGAGTCCCGTCATTGGGAAATGGCCACACGCCTGGCGGAGTCCGCTGCCATGGCCCCGGTCCGCACTTCAAGCAAGCACAAGGTCGATACGTTGTTTCCGTCGCCCGATGAGGCTGACCCCAACGCGTGACAGGTCGAGAGCTCGCCCAGGCGCAGTGCCGGGGCGAAGCTCGGATCAACCTCGTCTCAAACAGCTACCCGCTTCAGACCGAGCCTGAGGCTTGCCGTGCAAAACGGCGATCCGCCTGCCGCGCATCCATCAGCGCCCAATACCACATGCCCAGACCGCCCAGCGTCAATGCCGCTGCGGCATAGCCCGTGGCCGGCAGACCGTAGCCCGCCGCAATGACCACGCCGCCCACCAACGGGCCGATGGCGTTGGCGACGTTGAACGCGCTTTGCACCAGCGCACCCGCCAGGGATTGCGCATGGGGCGCAACGTCCATCAGGCGTGTTTGCAGGATCGCCGCCAGGCCGACGCCGCAACCAATGAAAAACACCAGCGGAATGAGCAGCCAGAGGTTGTCGGTCGCCGACGGGTACAACGCCAGCACCAGCGCAGTGAAGCCCAGCGAGACGCCAGCGGCGAGCATCGTGGCGCGGTCGGCGGCCCAGCCACAAACCAGGTTGCCCACCGTCGTGCCCAGACCGAACACCGCCATCACCACCGGAATCATGAAAGCCGAAGCGTGGGTGACCTCGATCAGCGTGGCCGCCAGATAGGTGTACACGCAGAAGATCCCGCCGAAGCCGATGCCGGCGATGCCCAGTGTCAGCCACACCTGCCGCGAGCGCAGTGCGTTAAGTTCACGCAACGGGCTGGCGTCGGTATCCGCAGGGGAAGCGGGCGCAAGGCAGCGAATCAGCACCGCGGTGATCGCGGCGAGGCCGGCGACGATGGCCATGCCCCAGCGCCAGCCGATGGTCTGGCCGATCCAGGTGGCGAACGGCACGCCGATGATGGTGGCGATGGTCAGCCCCATGAACACGCGGGAGACCGCTTGAGCACGGCGATTCTTCGGCACCAGGGACGCGGCCAGCAGCATGGCCACGCCAAAGTAGGCGCCATGGGGGAAACCGCTGAGAAAGCGGAAAAACACCAGCCATGGCAGCGAAGGGGCGACGGCGCTCAACGCGTTGGCGATTCCGATGAAAGCGGCGAGGGCCACCAGCAAGGCCCGGCGGGGCAGTCTGACGCCCAGGACCATGATCACTGGCGAGCCGATGACCACGCCCAGGGCGTAAGCACTGATGGCATGCCCGGCCAGCGGCTGGGTGACCTGAAAGTCACCGGCAATGAACGGCAGCAGGGTCATTGAGGCGAATTCGGTCGTGCCGATGGCGAAGGCGCCCATGGCGAGGGCGAACAGCAGCCAGCCCATGTTGAAATCATGCGGGGTGTGGGAGGTATTCATGGGGGATCGAGAAGGGTTTCCGGGAAGAAGCATGCTGTGATACTTGAAACCGATTTCAGTTCAACCCGGGAATGACTCAACCCTGAAGTGACGCCGGCTGACGCGGGTGGCGCATCAGTCGGCGGTTCAGTTCGATCAGTATTTGGGTTTGGTGTCGGGCAGGGCGGCGCCCTTGGGCCACAGCATCCAGATCTGGCCTTGCTGTTTCATGTTGCCGGCCAGTTCGCCCGCCGCGTCACCGGTACCCCAGAACATGTCGGCGCGGACTTCACCGGCAATGGCGCCGCCGGTGTCCTGCGCCGCCACCGGGCGCACCAGCGGCGTGCCGTCGGGACGGGTCGAGGACAGCCACAACAGGCTGCCGAGGGGGATCACCTTGCGATCGATCGCCACGCTGTAACCAGCGGTCAGCGGCACATTCAGCGAACCGCGCGGGCCTTCGGTGCTGTCCGGGCGCAGGGTGAAGAACACGTAGCTCGGGTTGCTGCCCAGCAGTTCATTGACGCGTTCGGGGTGCGCAATCGCCCAGTCGCGGATGCGGCCCATGGACACTTCGTCCTTGGTCAATTGGCCTTGCTCCACCAGCCAGCGGCCAATCGGCTTGTACGGGTAGCCATTCTGATCGGCGTAGGCGATGCGCAGCTGACGGCCGCTTTCCAGCTGAACCCGACCCGATCCCTGGATCTGCAGGAACTGCAGGTCGATGGGGTTTTCCAGCCAGGCCAGCACGGGGGCACTGGCGCCTTTGGTGCCAATGGTGGCGGCGTCGTCGTAGGGACGCAGCACTCGGCCATCCAGGCGCCCGCGCAGGCGCTTGCCCTTGAGCTCGGGATAGATGCTGTCGAGGTTGACGATGATCAGGTCATCGGGCACGCCATACACCGCCACCGGGTGCGCGTCATTGCGCTGCTCGCTGCCTTTATAGATCGGCTCGTAATAGCCGGTGATCAGGCCGTTGGCGCCATGCTCGGAGGAGCGCAGGCTGTAGACCTGCAGCTGATTCTTGAGAAAGTCGCGCACCGCCGCAGGATTCTGCGGCACTTGGGCGGCGAGGGCGCATGTGCCACCCCAGACCGGGTCCTTGGCCAGGCGTTTGCACGCCGAAAACCAACTGTTGTAACCCGCCATCAGGTCGGTGTCGTTCACCGCCGGCAGTTTGTCCCACTCGACGCTGACGTAGGTCGTCGCTTCGGAGGGCTTGGTCTTCGGCGCGCCGCCATCGCAGGCAGCGAGCAGGGCGATCAGTGGGGCGAGGCAGAATACGAAACGGCGCCAGTGCAGGCTTGTGGTCATCACGCGGGGTGTTTCCTGAAAATCATGCGAAGGCGGCTAGCTTGGTGAAAGCGAAGGGCTGCGTCAAATGGATGAGGGAATCATTTGCATGAAAGCTCACATGGCGGCCCAATCGCCCTGGACGCGCTGCGAATTTGCCGCCGATATTGCACTTTTTCGCCGTGGGCCGTTCTGACCATGGCCAGGACGCGGCGATAGACGCGGCGTCCCGTTCGTTAAAGCTTGGGATTGATGCTCGCCGTGTTTTCTGTTTTATCCGTTTGCCGACGCCTGCGCCCGCTGTTTGCCCTGTGCATGCTTGGGCTCGGCGCTGCCGGGTGTACGCGCCAGGACGGCCAGGATGTCGCCACGCAGTTCAGCGAGACGCGGCCCCAGGAGTTCTTCCAGACCAGCGTAGACCGCATGGCGACGCTGGCGATGGCCGACAACCTCGACAGCCTTTACCTGCTGATGAACAAACTCTACCTGCGCAACCCTGGGGAGTGGCGCAAGTCCGGCTTCGTCGATGCCGCGGCGGCCGAACGCAACGTGCGGCAGGCCATCGAGCAGAAGAAGCCGCTGCCGCAGTTGGGCACGCGACGTGACCTGGCAGCGCTGAGCTACGCCCTGAGCCCTGAATTCCTTGGCGATCGCGTCGGCGCGTTCATTTATGCCATCGGCAGCATGCTGGTCACGGCCCACGGCGGGCGCCTCGAATTCTTCATGACCGACCAGATCAACCCGACGTTCGTCAACAATGCTGCGCGCAATATCGAGAAGGCCACCTGGCTGCTGAGCCAGCGGCAGAACGCCAATGGCGAGTTGCTGCTGTTCTCCAACGAGATTTCGGAGGAGGGCAGCAACCTCAGTTTTGCCACCGAGTTCGGCAAGATCGTGGCGCGCCTGGACCTGCTCACCCAGATGCTCGACGAGCGATATAGACGCATCGGTTTGAATTACGCCCAGAGCCTGCTGTTCCTGAATTTCCTTCCGGTGCAATGACAGCCCCGCTGTGCCGGAAAAAACCTTTGCGCTATCCCTCATCCTTGTCGGCTTGCGGTCGATAGCTCCTCAGGAGTCCGCAAAAAACAACTATAAAATTCATGGCATGGGGTCGACGATGTTCAAAACAGTGCAGGCGCGCTATACGGTCATATTTGTGACCTTGATTGTGGTCATCGCAGTGATCACCGAGCAGGGCATCGTGCATTTCGTCACGCCCAAGGTGCGAGAGACCCAGGAAAAAGTGGTGCTGAGCCAGGTGGACCAGATCGGCACGCGAATTCTGTCGGACCTGGCGCGCGTAGAGGCTCAGTCCCGGGCGATCACCCAGGCGGTTCCGCTGCTGGACAGCGAGGGCATCGACACTGTGCTGCCAGGCCTGGTCGATCAGTACGGCGATCAGAAAGTCTTCGGCGGCGGCGTCTGGCCGATGCCGGACAAGCGCACCCCGGGGCGCAACAAACACAGCTCGTTTTTCCACCGTGACGGCAGTGGCCAGTTGGTGGTGAGCACGTTCTGGAACTCCGACCCTGCGCCCAACTACTGGGAACAGCCATGGCACCGCGCCGGGCAGAACGCACCCAAGGGCAAATGCGCCTGGGCGGCGGCCTATCAGGACGAAGCCAGCCCGCAACCGCGCACCAACTGCGCGATGGGCATCTACAAAGATGGCGCGCTCTACGGCGTTTCGACCATCGACGTCACCCTGGGCTTTTTCAACGGCCTGATCCAGGACAAGGAAAAAGACATTCAGGGTCAGGTGATGATCGTCGAGCGCGACGGCAAGATACTGACCAACCAGAGCCGCATTCCCGGCGAAATCATCCTCAAGAACGTCGCAGGCTTCAGCGGCCAGTCGATGTTCGCCAAGGCCATTCAGGACGGTCTGGGCAAGGTCTCTGGCGACGCTGTGTATTCACGGGAATACATCGACCCGCAACTGGGTGACCTGACCTTCTTCCTGCGCCCTGTGGTGGGCACGCCGTGGATGATCGCCACCTCGTTGCCAACCGCCATGCTCACCGCCAGCAGCACCGAAGTGCTGAAGACCCTGGGCTGGTTGCAGATTCCCCTGGTCATTCTGTTGCTGGTGGTGCTGGGCTTTGCCTTCCATCGCTTGCTGGCACGGCTGACCGTTCTGCGCACCAACATCGACGCGCTGTCTTCGGGTGAGGCCGACCTGACCCGTCGCATTCCGATCAAGGGCGAGGATGAACTGGACGCTGTCGGCCACTCGGTCAACAAGTTCATCGCCTTCCAGCAAGCGATGATTGTCGAGGTGCGCAGCGGCACCGAGCAGATCTCTGCCGGGCTGGTGCAATTGCAGGATCAGTCGCGCAACATCAACCAGATCCTCAACCGCCACGCCTCGGAAACCGATCAGGCGGTGACCGCGATCAACGAGATGAGCGCCACCGCCGACAGCGTCGCCGAGAACGCTACGCAGACGGCGAGCTTTACTCAATCGGCCAACGATGCCGCGCAGCGCTCCCGGGACGTCGTCGACGAAGCGTCGGTCAGCGTGCGGGCGCTGGTGGCCGAGGTCGAAGAAGCGACGAAGTACGTTCAGGAAATGCAGGTCGATGCCAAACGCATCACCGATGTGCTCGGTGTCATCGGCGGCATCGCCCAGCAAACCAACCTGCTGGCGCTGAACGCGGCCATCGAAGCGGCGCGGGCGGGTGAGCAGGGCCGAGGCTTTGCGGTGGTGGCCGACGAAGTGCGGGCGCTGGCCGGTCGTACCCAGCAGAGCACATCGGAGATCAACGAGATGCTCGCGCGGCTGGAACAGGGCGTGAGCACTGCGGTGGGCGCGATGGAGAAAACCAAGGTCAGTTGCCAGTCGACGGCCGACCGTACGTCCCGCGTCAACGAAGGCCTGGACGGGATGGCCGGTTCGGTGCTGCGCATCCATGACCTGAGCGCGCACATTGCAACGGCGGCAGAGGAGCAGAGCGCGGTCACCGAGGAGATCAACCAGAACATGATCGCCATTCGGCACATGGTCGGTGAACTGGTGGGCTGTGGTCAGCAGACCGACACCAGCGTCGAGGCGCTGATGGCGTCCAACGAGCGGCTGGTGGCGATGATCGATCGCTTCAAGGTTCGCTAACCGGCGATCCATTCACTCGCGTAAAGCAAAGCCGGAGCCCAAAAAGCGCCGGCTTTTTTGTGGGGCGCAGAAGGTGTCTGGGCTCAGTAACTTTCGCCGCGAATGTATTCCTGCATTTTCTCGATCAGCCTGGCCTGTTCGGCAATGGCCGCCTTGACCAGGTCGCCGATGGACAGCAAACCGATCAGTCGGCCTTCGTCCACCACTGGTAAATGGCGCAGCCGGCGGTCGGTCATGATGTTCATGCAGTGCTCGACCGTGTGCTGCGAGCCCACGGTCTGTACGTCGTGGGTCATGATGTCGCTGACCGGGGTTCCGGCCGAAGCACGGCCCTTGAGCTCCATCTTGCGGGCGTAATCCCGCTCGCTGACGATGCCGACCACCTTGCCATCGCGCACCACCGGGACAGCACCGATGTTCTTTTCGGACATCAGCTTGATCGCCTCGAGGACCATCTCCCCGGGCCCGACGGTGTGGACGTCAGCGTGGTGCGGGTCTTTCAACTTCAGTAGTTCGGCTACGGTCGTCATGCTGGCCTCTCCGGCGCGTTTCTTGTGAGCACGGCCCATCCGGCCGTGCATAGAGAATCGTCGAGAGATGGCATTCCGGCAAGTTTGAAAGCGCCATGCCCGGCCCTGAAAGCGTCACCGCCCCGATTTCCCGTGGCCGCGTCGGTGGGCTGGCGCGAGCTTAGCCGATCCGCCGCGACAGGCCGCCCTGTCCCTGCCCATGCATCGGTGCTTTTGCCGGCGATGCCGCGCGCTGCTGCAGCAGACCGGCAACGTCACGGGTCTGCAGCACGAACCCTTGCACCCAGTCCACGAAGGTCATCTCGTCCAGTGCCTTGAGCGGCAGTTGCGTGCACAGGCGAACCGCCTGTTGCTCATCCAGGGCCAGCCAGCAGCCACTCATGGCGCCGCTGTCGAAGTTGAGCCTCATCAGCCGCTCATACAGGCTCGGGTCGGGGCGCAGCGACAGTTTGCAATGCAGAATCGCGACGTCTCCCGCCGTCGGCACCTCGATGATCACCACTTCGCGGCCCTCATCGAACAGCGCGCACACGCCGTTTTCGAGTTGCAAGGCGGTGCCCAGTCGTTTGCCCAGTGCCTGAATGCAGGCGTCTGCGTGTGTCGTTGTGTTCATCATTTGCGGTGTCCTGTACGGGGGGGCGATTCGATCAATAGAGGAGCGGGCGCGGCGGCCTAGCGCGGCCGGAAAGCGCCATTGCCAGCCTGGCCCAGCTCGTGGGCGGGCTGCGAGTCGCCACGGTCGGCGATGGCGCCGTCGGCCGTGGCCTTTTTCGGGTTCCTCTGGTCAGGGCCGTAGTCGAAGGTGACTTCACCCATGAGGCGTTCGATGCTCAGCGCGCTGCCGCTCTTGAAGCTGACAAAGGGGAACGGCGTGCCGAACGCGTCTTCTTTCGCGGCGGTCTTGAAGACCGCGATGCTCTTGATGCGCAGATTGTTCTTGTCGCCGAGTATGTCCTTGAGCACCGCGTCGGTCAGCCGTCCACTCAATGCGCCGTCCTCGATGCGCTCTTTGACGTCGTCGCGGACCTCAAGCTTGATTTCGGCGCGAGTGGTGCCCTTGCTGTCCTTCATCGCATCGAGCAGGCCTTTGAGCTGCGGGTCGGCGCTCATCATTTCGTGAATCCGCTCGGCGTTGCCCGGGTTGCAGTCACGGCCGAGCATCTGTTTGACGCGGTCGATCTGCCGCTTGGAGGGCGCGGCCTGATCCAGCCGGTTGACGTTGTTGTGTTTGACCACCATGTCCATCAGCGACATCAGGCTGGAGCCCTGGCTGGCAGCGGTGTTCTGCCGGTCGAGCTGGCGCAGGCTCTGGCGCGCGGCGTATTGCGCGTCGTTCTCGTCTGACGTGGCCTTCAGGTATTTGTCCTTGAGGTCCTGCAGCACCTTCTCAGGAGGCTTGCCGGCGGGCGACGGATTCTTGCTCATGCCGGGGAAGGCCTTCTCCAGTGTGTCACCCAGGGTTTTGACGTCTGCGGTTCGCAGCGGCAGGGCGTTCTTGAAGCGCACGTCGTAGCTCTTGCCGGTCTTGTTGTCGAACGCCAGTGTCGCGCTGACGCCCAAGGGGGCGCCGCCGGCCACGAACAGGTTGCTGGGGCGCGACGTAAAGACGGTGCTGAACATCCGCGCGTAGCCGGTCACCGAGCCTTTTTCGAGGAACCGCGCGCGGTTGCTGCTATAGACGTCGGCGTGCAGGCCGTCGCTGCCGTGGCCCTCGGTGCGTTCCCGTTCGGCGCTGAGCAATGACACGGTTCCCAGCAGGCCGGCGCCGAAGCGCATGAAGCCGGCAACGGGTTCGGCATCGGTGCGGCCCTTGTTGGTCCGGGATTCAAGGTTGACCCCGGCATCCAGGTCGAACGCGTGCTTGCCCGTGGTGCGCACTTCCTTCTCGACGCCGCGATCCATCAACGCCATGGGTTTGAGGCCTCCCTGCGCCGGGCGCTTGCTGCTGGCCAGTTGCGTCTGCATCAGGTCAATCATGAAATCATCGATTTCGTCGTCGCGAATGAAAAAGCTCAGCGCCGTGCTGTTGGCATACTTGTACTTGGCGTCCAGGCTGCCGCCGAACCAGCCGCCGTTGGTCTGGAGGTTGGCGTGGCTGTCGCCGGGCGTGGTTTTGGTGTCACTTTTGCCGCCACCAAAACCGAAGCTTCCTGTGCCGCTGATCGCGCCTTCGCGACTCATCGACACCTTCAGGCCGCGGTCGAATCGGGTGAAGGTCAGGCCGTAGGTCCGCTCTGGATCGATATTGCCGCGAAAACCCAGGAACGCGGGCTCGGCCGGCCCCGCGACGCCGCCGGTGACGCCGCCGCCGTAATTGCGGTTCAGCTTGAGGCTTTCTCGAGGCTCCAGATTCTGGAGCGCCTCGGTCAGGGCGAGCATGACAGCGGCGTTATTCGGGCCGGCAGGGGTCTGCAGCCCTTGCAGCACGTTGCGCTTGAGCGGGTGGTTGTCCTTGCGCAAGTGCTTGAGCAGGTTCTTGGTGGCGTCGTAACTGGCTTCGAGGGAGGCATGGTCACGGAAGCCGGCATCGGTGTAGCGCTTCACCGGGCTGCCTTCGTAGGCGTCGTTGTGCAAGGTGGCCAGCGCTGTGGCGATGGTGTCGAAATCCTTCGCCCCCGGTTTCTTCACTTCATTGGCGAACCCGTCGAGGGCGGCGCTGATGTCGTTGAGCACCTTGACGTCCAGCGCCAGGCGAGCGCGCAGCAGGGCCTGGTTATCGCCTTGGGTGCGAGAGCCATCCAGCGGCGATTGGGTGTTGCGCCGCTCCAGCGTGAAATGCGCGTTCTTCAGCTTGGTGAGCAGCTGCCCCAGTTCGTGAGCGTTGTCGATGCCGCTGTCACGAAGGACGCTGGCCACTTGCGGCAGCATGTCATTGTTGCGCGGCTTGCCCTGGAAGGCCGGATTGATCGCGCCATTTTTCAGCAACGCGCCTTCGTCCTGGGCCAGTTCGCGCAGCGTCTTCTGCAGGTCTTCGGTGACGCTGGTCTGGAACCAGTTGAACAGCTCCGCCAGCTCGCTCGATTCAGGTGACAGGCGAGGCGCCAGCTCATTGATACGCGCAGCCATGGGTCGCGGCGGTGTGCCGGTCGCCGCGCCGGTCGCCGCAGCCGCGCGGGTGCTCAGCTCGCGCAGCAGCGCGGTTTCTTCGGTGTAGATCGGCTTCAGGCCTTCGCGGCCTTTCCAGGCGTGCTGGAGGCTGTCGGCAGGCACTTTCACCGCGCCGGTCAGCGAAAGATGGGAGGTAAGGTAATTCTGCCGGAGGGAGGCAGGGGCGTACTGCTTGGCCTTCATGCTCTCGATGTTGTTACTGCCCATCACGTTGACGGTGACCTTGGCCGAGCCTCTGCGCAGGGTTTCCGGTTCGGCCGCCGCCAGCCGATTGAAGGCCGCGTGATCATTGCTCGGGCGCGCCGGTGCGGGTGTGGCGGCTTCCCACCCGGTCGCGGTCTTGACGAATTCTCCGGCGCTGGTGGTGGCCAGCAAACGTCCATCGTGATTGGGGCGCAGGTCCTGAAGAACGGTCCCCGGTGGGGTGGTCGGGCCCTGAACCGCTTGCCAGGTCCGCTGAGGATTGAGCCTTCGAGCGTTGGCCTCGTCGCCGCTCAGCTGGAACACTGCGCCGCCGCGCAGGGCGAACCAGTGCTTGCCGCCGGTGCTGATCGCCTGGATATCGCCCGTGCCGGGTGGCTGTGGCAGCGCCGCGCGTTCACCGTTCTGGTCGTGGAGGCGCAGTTTGCCGCCGCTCAGGGTCATGAAGTTCTGATCGTTCTGCACGGCCAGTTTGTCGGCGACCACACCCTCGGCGCCGCGCAGGGCGGTGCCCTTGGCTTCAGTCCCGCGACCTTGCAGGGGCAGGTCGGCGCCGCGCCCCATTTCATGGGCGGCGGCCTGGGGCGCCACTTTCAGCTGTTTGAGCTTGCCATCCTTGTCGATGAGGTAAGCGAAGCCGTCCTGGCCAGCCTGCAGCGCTTTGATGTCCTTTTCGCTGGTCTTCTTCCATTCGTCGGTGCGCGGGTCTTGCACCAACAGCGTCTTTTCGATGGTTTCTTTCAATTCTTCAACGGGCGGGTTGTGCACTAACCGCTTGTCGAGAGGACGGACGTATTCGCCGCGCGGTGCCTGGACCCGCGATGAGCGCTTCTGCTCGTAGAGGGCGATTTTGCCGCGCGGCAGCTGAATCTGCGTGGCGGCGTCAGGGGTCAGGACGGGCAAGCCGTGCTGACGATCCATGACCAGCGGCGCCATGACCCAGCCAGGCACGAAGTCCTGTTTTGCCTGATCCCACGATGCGCTGTGCTCTACGCCTTGCTGGTCCTTGACGGTGGCGTGCAGCAGGTTTTTTTCGTCATGAAAAAAGCCGCTGACGGTGTGGTGACCAAAGGCCGTCTGCAGGGCGGGCGAGGGGCGCACTTTCTGCAGTGTGAGCTCATTCACGAGGAGGTTGTTTTGTTGCGCTTCAGCGGTCGGCAAATGCGCCTCCAGGAGTTCGCCCGAGGCTGTCGTCGCCAGCAGACGATCACCGATGAGCGCCACGGATTTGGCTTTCATGGCCGCGTCGTTATCCGTGCCGGTGGGGGTAATGAGCGGGAACGCATCATGGCGGTCGGCGCCAAGCCCGTTGCGCAGTTGGAGTAACTGGTTGCCTGAGGCGTTTTCGCTGAGCGCCATCAGTGCACCGGCGGTGGAGCGTCCGAGGGCCGTGACCTTTTCTGTGAAATCCAGCGGCTTGGTCAGATCACTCAGCTCGTACACCTTGCCTTCGTCGTTGAGCCCCAACAGGTTGCCGCCGCCAATGTTGTGCAAGGTTTTCAGCGTTGCTCCCTGGGTGTTCTCCTGCCATTGGCCCCCATGCAACGCGTACAACTTATTTTCGTGAATACGCCAGGCGGTGTTGTTCGCGTCCTTGTGCACGCCGGTGATCTGCGCGCGATGGGCATCGGTGGGCATCGCCATTTTCTTGCCGTCGCTGGCGGAGGCGACGCGGTTCTCACTGCTCTTGAACAGTGAAATGGCGATATCGCTGGCATGGGCGTGGAGCAGCCGGTTCTGGCTGTCGACCATCAGGTATTCGGCTTTCTGCGCGTCCTGATTGAGCGGCGCAAGGTCCTGATAACGCTGATCGTGTTTGCTCAGAATGCCTTCGAGCAACCGCTCGGTGGGGTTGGGCTGGTCGGTGCCGCCAAAGGTCAGTCGTTGATTGTGCAGCGCCATGCTCAGCCGGGGTGTCAGGGCGTTGGCTGGTGGCTGGGCTGCCGTCGGAGCGCTGGGTGTCGGGCCGGTTGGCGGCACGGGCGCGTTCGCTTGTGGCGTGGCTGATGCAGCTGCCGTTGTTGAAGCCGGCGCCGCATGGGGGGCGAGCGCGGTCTGCGGGGTGTTTGCAGCGGCCGTGCTGCGGGGAATTGACGAGGCATCCCCCGGTCGGGCCTTGAACAGACCGCCTGCGAAGTGGCGGCTTTTCTGCAGCGTTGACCGGCTGGCAGTGGCCATGCGCGCCAGCACGTTTTTGCGCTGCGTGGGGCCGGTTCCGGTTCCGGTTCCGGTTCCGGGTGCTGCAGCTGGGTTCAGGTGGGTGGTGCCGACACTGGTGGTATGACCACGGAACACTGGAGGTAAAGCCATGCTGACGCCGTCCATGCAAGTGAGTGCTTGGCGGGGTGAGTGGCGTCAGGGTGGAGGGTGGTTCCCGATTTTCTGAAAAGATCAGGCGGGCCCGTCAGAAGGCTTGCGCCGTGGGCGGGAGATGACCGATTCGATGTTCTTGCGGCCGATCAGCAACGGGCTCTTGGCTTTGCGCGAGGCCGGCATGTCGGCCAGCCATTTGTACATCACCAGGCAGTCCACCAGCCCGAGTCGGGCATGGCGGTAAGCGCGAGGCAGACGGCCGACGGTCTCAAACCCGAGTTTCTGCCAGAGCGCAACGGCGACTTCATTGGTGGCCACCACGGAGTTGAACTGCATGGCCGAGAAGCCGCTGTCCAGCGCCAGTTGCTGGGAGTGCTCGCACATCAGGCGCGCGACGCCACGACCCCGCGCCGCCGGGGTGACCATGTAGCCGCAGTTGCTGACATGGCTGCCGGGGCCTGCCGCGTTGGCCTTGAGGTAATAGCTGCCGAGCAGCACGCCGTCTTCTTCGGCGATCAGCGTGTGCAGCGGGTATTCCAGCCACAGGTGCCGGGCCTGCTCGCAGGTCAGGTCGGGGGCGTAGGCGTAGGTTTCCTGGGCCCGGACCACGGCCTGAAAGGTGGGCCAGAAGACCTCGAAATCATCGGTGGTCATGGGGCGGATGTGGATCATGGGTCGGTTCCGGAATTCGGGGAGGGGCAGGTTGTGCGCGTGATGACTTACCTGTGGGAGTGACCGGGGTGGCGCTCCACTTTGCTCACGAAGGCGGCATCACTGCCGCCAGAGATGCGTTGGCCGACCGGGCCTGTTCGCGAGCAAGCTCGCTCCCACAATTGGGCTCCCACAAGGGTGATGCAGTGTCATGCCTGAAGGGTGGCCTCAGGCCAAGCTCCGTTAAGACACAACCCGATAACACGGCACATACGCCGCGCCGCCCGGCAGCTTCATCCGGTGCTGCTCGACGAAGGCCTGCAACAGCTTGTCCAGCGGCTGCATCACCTCGGCGTCACCGTGGATTTCATACGGGCCGTGTTCTTCGATCAGGCGAATGCCCTTGTCCTTGACGTTGCCCGCCACGATCCCGGAGAACGCCCGGCGCAGGTTCGCGGCCAGTTCGTGGGGCGGCAGGTCGCGGCGCAGCTGCAGGCTGGCCATGTTGGCGTGCGTCGGGTCGAATGGACGCTGGAAGCTCTCTTCGATCTTCAGCAGCCAGTTGAAGTGGAACGCGTCGGCACGGTCGCGGCGGAACTGGCGCACGGAAGCCAGGCCAAGGGTCATCTGCCGTGCCACTTCCGACGGGTTGTCGATGATGATCTGGTAATGCTTGTGCGCTTCTTCGCCCAGGGTGGCGCTAACGAACGCGTGCAGCTGCTCCAGGTACGGCGCGGTGCTTTTCGGGCCGGTCAGGATGACCGGGAACGGCAGGTCCTGGTTGTCCGGGTGCATGAGGATGCCGAGCAGGTAGAGGAATTCCTCCGCCGTGCCTGCGCCCCCCGGGAAAATGATGATGCCGTGGCCGACCCGGACGAAGGCTTCCAGGCGCTTCTCGATGTCCGGCAGGATCACCAGCTCATTGACGATCGGGTTCGGCGCTTCGGCCGCGATAATGCCCGGCTCGGTCAGGCCCAGGTAACGGCCGCCGGTGATGCGCTGCTTGGCGTGGGCAATGGTCGCGCCTTTCATCGGGCCTTTCATCACGCCAGGGCCGCAACCGGTGCAGATGTCCAGTTTGCGCAGGCCCAGCTCGTGGCCGACTTTCTTGGTGTATTTGTATTCTTCTGTGTTGATCGAGTGGCCGCCCCAGCACACCACCATCTTCGGTTCGACGCCGGGGCGCAGGGTGCGGGCATTGCGCAGCAGGTGGAAAACGTAATCGGTGATGCCCTGGGAGCTGCTCAGGTCGATGCGCTGGCTGTCGAGCTCGCTCTCGGTGTAGACGATGTCGCGCAGGGCGCTGAAGAGCATTTCCCGGGTGCTGGCAATCATCTCGCCGTCGACGAAGGCGTCGGCCGGGGCGTTCAGCAGTTCGAGGCGCACGCCACGGTCTTGCTGGTGGATGCGCACTTCGAAGTCCTGGTAAGCCTCCAGGATGGTCTTGGCGTTATCGACATGGGCGCCGGTGTTGAGGATGGCCAGGGCGCACTGGCGGAACAGGGTGTAAATGCTGCCGGAGCCTGCGGCGCTGAGCTGCTGGACTTCACGTTGGGACAGTGTTTCCAGGCTGCCCTTGGGGCTGACCGAAGCGTTGATGACGTGTCTTGGAGCCATTCTTGATTCCTTGAAAGCGGTGCCGGCCGCCGCGAGGGGGCAGGGCACGAATACAGTAAGCGTTCAAGACGCTCACCCATGGGGCCATTTTTTACATCGGTTGGTCAGGAAAGCAAACGTTGTGAGCGCGAATCTGGAAATTTCCCGTGACCCCGGTATGCTGCTCCTCGACGCCCAGACCCATCGGCCCTCCCGACGCTATGATCTTCAACTTCATCATTTTTCTCCTGACCCTTGTCGCCATGGAAGGGGTCGGCTTCCTCGCCCACAAGTACGTCATGCACGGCTGGGGCTGGTTCCTGCACAAGTCCCACCACGAAGAACAGCTCGGCGCGTTCGAAACCAACGACCTCTATCTGCTGGCCCTGGCCCTGGTGGCGATCGCGCTGATCGTTGCCGGCAACAGCGGCCATGACCCGCTGCAATGGGTGGGCGCCGGCGTGGCGGCATTCGGTCTGCTCTACGTGTTTATTCACGATGGCATGGTCCATCGTCATTGGCCTGCGCGACCACGGCCGCGCAGCCGCTACCTCAAACGCCTCTACCACGCGCATCTGATGCATCACGCGGTGAAAGGCCGACGCAACAGTGTGTCCTTCGGCTTCCTTTACGCGCCCTCGGCGGCGACGCTGCAACGCCAGCTGCGCGATCATCGTTCTGCCCCCCGTGACGAGCGTTGTCGAGACAGCGCCGGCGCGGCCATGGGCACGGATCTGCAGAACGGCTGAACGGACTCCACGCCGGACCGGTCATTAGTTTCACGTGCGTCACGCTGTTGCGCGTCGTGTTGCTGTCGTAGCACTGACGGTCAGTCGTCTCACGCTGTTAATCAACGCGAATTCCTTCTCCGGAGAACCCCATGACTCAAGCATCGACACAGGCAACGGGCAAGACCGTCACCTTCAAACGCCCCGACGGCAAAGGGTTGAGTGGCTACCTGGCCAGCCCGGCCAAGACCGACGGCGCACCGGCCGTGGTGGTGATTCAGGAATGGTGGGGCCTGAACGACCAGATCCGTGGCGTGGCCGATCGGCTTGCCGCGTCGGGCTATCTGGCGCTGGTGCCTGATCTGTACCGTGGCGAAATGACGGTCGAGGAAGAAGAAGCCCATCACCTGATGGACAAACTCGACTTCGCCGACGCCGCCACCCAGGACATCCGCGGCGCCGTGCAATACCTCAAGGGCCACAGCCAGAAAGTCGGCGTCACCGGCTTTTGCATGGGCGGCGCGCTGACCCTGTTGGCGCTGAACTTCATCCCCGAACTGTCTGCCGGCGTGGTGTTCTACGGCATGCCGCCGCTGGAATTCCTCGACCCTGCGGCGATCAAGGTGCCGGTACTGGCGCATTGGGGCACCCAGGATGAGTTCTTCCCGGCGGACGGCGTCGATCAGCTCGAAGCCAAACTCAGCGAAGGCGGCGTGGACCTGGAATTCCACCGCTACCTGGCCCACCACGCCTTTGCCAACGAAGAAGCCGTCGGCCCTGGCCGGATTCCGGGCACGCAATACGACCCGGTGTGGGCGCAGCTGGCCATGGACCGCACGCTGACGTTCTTCGGCCGCACGCTGTGGGGTTGAAGAGAGCGGCGCTTGAGTAGCTGCTAGCGTTACTGCACCCCGAACAGCGCCGTCCAGTAAATACCGGCGTCGCTTTTCGGGTCGGTGGCGTAGGCAGCGCCCAGGTCATGAAACTGCGGGTTCATGAGGTTGGCGCAATGGCCGGGGCTGGCAAGCCAGCCTTCGACCACCTTGCGCGCGTTGTCCTGGCCGGCGGCAATGTTCTCGCCGATCTGCTGGCCGATGTACCCGGCCAGCTCAGCACGGTCCCCCGGCGTCCCGCCATTGCGACCCTTGTGATCAAAATAATTGTTGTTGGCCATGGAACGCGAGTGGCTCTCGGCTGCGCTCATCAGAGTGTCGTTCCACACCAGCGGCGCGGCCGCAGGAAACGACTGGGCGCCACATTGCTGCGGCTGCTTGCGCGCTTCATTGATCAGCCCCAGCAGTTTCTGGCCCTCGGCCTGCGCATTTCCCAACCCGCCCGCCAGCAGCGGACGTGCCAGCACGATGCGCCAGTCGCGGTCGTTGCGGCTGACGCCGATGTCGACGAACTGCGGATTGAGCACCACCTGACAAAAACTTTCCTGAATGGCGGCCATCGCCGCTTGCGCGTCGCGCGGGCCCGAAAGCGTGATCGCCTGGACGCTGACCATCGGATACGACGCCCGGGCCAGCATCGGCTGCAGGTCCACCGTGCCACTGGCCGGCAGGTTCAGGCGCGGGTCGCTGTTGAGTGGCGGCAGCTCGGTCGACGCCACATTGGCGCAAGGCTGGGCCTGGCTGCGGTAGGTATTGATTGACTGGATCAGCTGCGTTTCTTCGCCGGCCAAGGCTGTCCCTGCCATCAGCAGCGCCAGGGGCACAACAGCGAGACACTGAATGAATGATCTGAAACGCATGGAAATCTCCCTCGAACTGACGCGCCCACGGTGCGCGATTTTACCTGTCGCGATTAGTCTGAGCTGCACAAACCGTGGAGGTTGCAGCGATGAGCAGGGTTTTTGCAATAGCCGGCGTGAAAACCCGGTGTTTCGCCGCATGCTGCACGCCGATGCGTGACTGAACGGGCGCGAAGGGAGAGGGCGTTTGTTGAATCTGCGCGCGGGCGGTAGTCGTCACACCGGCTGAGCCACATAATCAGCGCTCGACCTTGCGATGTGACATCAATGACCACAACCATTCAGCGACTGACTCCGGAAAATGCCTCGGCGTATCGGGCCCTGATGCTTGAAGCCTATGCCCTCCACCCTGATGCGTTTACCTCCGACGTCGGCGAGCGCGAAGCCTTGCCGATCAGTTGGTGGGAAAAGCGGCTTGTGGTCGGGCCTGACGCGAAAGAGGTGGTGTTTGGCGCCGTTGAATCAGGCAGTTTGCTGGGGGTTGCCGGCCTGTCCCTGGAAACCAGAAGGAAAGCCCGCCACAAATCCACGCTGTTCGGGATGTACGTTCCCCACGCCCATCGCGGCAAAGGCATTGGCCACGACCTGATCAGCAGCGTGTTGGCCTACGCCCGTAGCCAGCCACCGCTGTTGCTGGTCCAGTTGACCGTCACCGACGGCAACCGCGGCGCGCAGGGCCTATACGAACGGATGGGCTTTGTCCCGTTTGGGGTGGAGCCGTATGCGGTGGCGGTGGGAGAGCAGTATGTGTCGAAGGTGCACATGTGGTGCGACTTGCGGCGTTCCGGGTCTGAGATCGGCTGAAGCCGGTCCTACTGTTGGATCGCGGTCGGTTAGTGGGACTGGCTTTAGCCGGGAAGAGGCCAGTGTGCATACCCACAATTTTGCAGTGCGCCTACCGACGCTTTCCCGGCTGAAGCTGGTCCCACTATTGGATCGCGGTCGGTTAGTGGGACTGGCTTTAGCCGGGAAGAGGCCAGTGTGTGCGCCACCATATTCGCGGTATGGCCTACCGACGCTTTCCCGGCTGAAGCCGGTCCCACTGTTGGATCGCGGTCGGTTAGTGGGACTGGCTTTAGCCGGGAATGGGCCAGTGCGTGCGACATCCAATTTGCGGTATGGCCTCCGACGTCTTCCCGGCTGAAGCCGGTCCCACTGTTGGATCGCGGTCGGTTAGTGGGACTTGCTTTAGCCGGGAAGAGGCCAGTGTGTGCGCCATCCAATTTGTGGCGTGGCCTCCGACGTCTTCCCGGCTGAAGCCGGTCCCACTGTTGGATCGCGGTCTGTCAGTAGGACTGGCTTTAGCCGGGAAGAGGCCAGTGCGTACGCCATCCAATTTGCGGCGCGGCCTCCGACGCCGTCCCGGCTGAAGCCGGTCCCACTGTTGGATCGCGGTTGATTAGTGGGACCGGCTTTAGCCGGGAATGGGCCAGTGTGTGCGCCATCCAGTTTGCGGTATGGCCTCCGACGCCTTCCCGGCTGAAGCCGGTCCCACTGTTGGATCGCGGTCTGTCAGTGGGACTGGCTTTAGCCGGGAAAAGGCCGGTGTGCATACCCACAAATTTTGCAGTGTGCCTACCGACGCTTTCCCGGCTGAAGCCGGTCCCACTGTTGGATCGCGGTCGGTGAGGGACTGGCTTTAGCCGGGAAGAGGCCAGTGCGTACGCCATCCAATTTGCGGTGTGGCCTCCGACGCTTTCCCGGCTGAAGCCGGTCCTACTGTTGGATCGCGGTTGATTAGTGGGACTGGCTTTAGCCGGGAAGAGGCCAGTGCGTACGCCATCCAATTTGCGGTGCGGCCTCCGACGCTTTCCCGGCTGAAGCCGGTCCTACTGTTGGATCGCGGTCGGTTAGTGGGACTGGCTTTAGCCGGGAAGAGGCCAGTGCGTACGCCATCCATTTTGCGGTGCGGCCTCCGACGTCTTCCCGGCTGAAGCCGGTCCCACTGTTGGATCGCGGTCTGTCAGTAGGACTGGCTTTAGCCGGGAAGAGGCCAGTGTGTGCGCCATCCAATTTGTGGCGTGGCCTCCGATGTCTTCCCGGCTGAAGCCGGTCCCACAGTTGGATCGCGGTCGGTTAGTGGGACTGGCTTTAGCCGGGAAGAGGCCAGTGTGTGCGCCATCCAATTTGCGGTATGGCTTACGACGCCTTCTCGGCTGAAGCCGGTCCTACTGTTGGATCACGGTCGGTTAGTAGGACTGGCTTTAGCCGGGAAGAGGCCAGTGTGTGCGCCATCCAATTTGTGGCGTGGCCTCCGATGTCTTCCCGGCTGAAGCCGGTCCCACAGTTGGATCGCGGTCGGTTAGTGGGACTGGCTTTAGCCGGGAAGAGGCCAGTGTGTGCGCCATCCATTTTGCGGTATGGCCTACCGACGCTTTCCCGGCTGAAGCCGGTCCCACTATTGGATCACGGTCCTGCTTTAACCACCTAGCGCTCGATCGTGCGGCTCCAGCGGGCGTTCCATTCCGGGCGGACCTGGTTGACCTGATCCCAGTCGATGGTCACGGCGGTTTCCAGGTATTTGTTCATGGCTTCGACCTGGCCACGGGTCTTGTCGGTGGTCGGGGTTTTCGGGTTGGACGGGATCTGGTCGCCCATTTCCAGGGCCGGCGCCTGGGCTTCCGGGGTCAGCAGGAAGGCCGCGAGTTTCTGCGCCAGTTCCGGCTGGTCGTTGTTGGCGATGGTGCACTCGGCCACGTTCAACACCACACCGCCTTCCTTCGGCGGCGCGTATTCCACCGGCACGCCCTTGAGCTTGAGCGCGGTGACCTGGGTTGGCGTCAGCGGGAACAGCGCCGCCTCGCCGGTCTGCACCATCTCCGAAATCTTCGCGGAACTGGCGATGTACTCCAGCACGTTCGGCCCCACCGTCTTTGGCCACGCCTTGAAACCCGGCTCGACGTTGGTTTCGTTGCCGCCCTGCAACCGGTTGAACATCAGAAAACCGTGCAGCCCAAAGGTGGAGGAGGCGAGCGACTGGAAAACCAGCTTCTCTTTATATTTAGGGTCCGCCATGTCGGCCCAGGACGTCGGCGCGCTCCAGCCATTGTCCTTGAACATCTTGGTGTTGTACGCCAGCCCCGTGACACCGAGGCTGACGGCCACCGCTTCTTCCTTGATCTTGCCCTTGGCCGGGATGTCCGCCAGGCTCGCGCTCGGATTCAGCTTGCCGCACAGGCCCATGGAGATGGCGCGGTACATGATCCCGTCGTCGAGGAACATCACGTGCATCTGCGGATTGTCCTTGCTGGCCTGAACCTTGGCGAGGATGTCCGAGGACGTGCCCGGCACGATCACCACCTTGACGTTGTTGGCCTTCTCGAACGCCGGCAGCACATGGTCGGCGTACAAGCGCTCCATGGTGCCGCCGTTCATGCCCAGGTACAGCGTCGGTTCGGCCTGTACGGGCATCGAAGCAACAAACACGGCAAACGGCAGGCAAGACAAGCCAGTCAGGGCAACACGTTTCATATGAGTCATGGGTTCGACCTTCCTCTGAGCAATGGAATGACGTGATCGGTGCCGGACGGCACGACGATGGCAGGCGATGAAATGTGCGGTTGCGATTGAAAGCGTGTGATCGAGAACGGCGTCAGGTCGATGTTCGACGCCCCGGCACAGACCATTTGCGCCAGCGCCTCGCCCGCCGCCGGACCGATCTGAAAGCCCGATCCCGCAAAGCCGAAGCCGTGCAGTAAACCGGGTTGCGTGGAACTGGCACCCAGGACCGGTTCGCGGTCGGGCAGATAACCTTCGGTGCCGCTCCAGGTGCGAATGGCCTGGGCACCGGCCAGCGGCGGGTACAGTTCAACGGCGTTGCGCAGGATCTCCAGAATCGCTGCCTGACCGGGGCGCGCGGTGGCCGGGTCCAGCGGGAAACCCTGACCGCCGCCCAGCACGCAATTGCCCCGCGCCACCTGACGGGCATAAATCCCGCCGCCCTCGACGCCGGTGCTGACGTCCATGAACATCGGCAGCGGTTCGGTCACCAGCATCGCCGGGTGGCCTGCACGCATCGGCACCGGTTCGCCGAACTGCTGGGCCAGTTGAGCCGCCCATGCGCCGGCGCAATTGAGCAGCCAAGGTCCACGAAAGCACTGATCATCGGCGGTCCGCACGACAAACGCCTGACCGTCATGGCTGACCTCGCTGACGTGGGCCTGCTCCAACGTCTGCGCACCGGCGCGGCGCGCAGCGAAGGCAAACGCCGGAGAAACGAGGCGCGGATTGGCATGGCCGTCCTCGGCACACAGCGAGGCGCCCACCGCCACGTCCCCGGCCCAGGGAAAGCGGGCGCGCAACTGGGCGTGATCGAGCAACTGCAGCTGCATCCCGAATCCCCGGGACGCCTCTTCATAGGCGACCAGCGCGGCCATGTCCTTGTCACTGCGGGCCAGCTTGAGATGGCCCGAGCGTACGTATTCGCCGTCGGTGCCGATGAACGCGCGCAGGTCACCCCAGATTTCATGGGCGCGCCGGGACAGCGGCAGTTGCGACAGCGGACGGCCCTGACGGCGCACGCCGCCGTAGTTCACACCGCTTGAGTGAGAGCCGAAAAAGTCCCTTTCCAGCAGCGCCACGCGTTTGCCGCTCAGCGCGAGAAACAGCGCCGCCGACGCCCCGACAATCCCTCCTCCAATCACCACCGCATCCACCTCGACGGGCTGGGTCATTGTTCTGCCTCCACGCCAAACGGCAGCGGTTTGATCGGTGCCTGCCCACGCAATCGACCAACGCAGGCAACCTCGCGGCCCGACGCATGAGCGACGATTTCCGCCGCGGCCAGTCCACACATGCGCCCCTGACAGCGGCCCATGCCGACCCGGCACATGGCCTTGACCCGGTTGATTTCCCAGTGACCCTCGGCCACGGTCTGGCGGATCTCGCCGGCGCTGACTTCCTCGCAACGGCAAACGATCAGGCTGTCCGGCGCCTTGGCCGCCCAGTCTTCGGGGAACGGGAACGCGGTTTCCAGCCCCTGGCGAAACCGCTGGATGGCTGCCAGTTGGCGCTGTAATTCGATGCTGCGGGCGCGGTCGATGCGGTAGCCGAGGTCGCCGAGCAAGGTCAGGGCCGCCAGTTCGCCGGCCATTTCTGCGGCGTCGGCACCCATGATGCCCGCGCCATCACCGGCCAGATAAACCCCCTCGACGCTGCTGCGTCCGGCGGCGTCGCGGGTCGGCAGCCAGGCACGGTTCAACGCGCTCCAGGCGAATTCGCAGCCGAGCAGATCGGCCAGCTGGGTTTCGCTGCGCAGGGCATGGGCGAACGCGACCGCATCACAGGCCAGGTCCTTGAGCTGCTTGCCCTGCTGCCAGCTGACCCCGCTGACCCGTCGCTCGCCCTGAATGTCATGCAGATGAACGCCTTGGTGCACCGGGACACCGTGGGCCGTCAGCCAGGCGCGGTAATAAAGCCCTTTGGCCAGCGTCGACGGTTGCCCGAGCAGCGCGGGCAGGGCGCGGGTCTGGGCGGAGAAGGGCGAGCTGTCGAGCACCGCCGCCACCGTCGCACCGGCCTTGGCGTATTGATACGCCACCAGATACAACAGCGGCCCGCTGCCGGCAAAGACCACGCGCTGACCGATGGCGCAGCCCTGAAACTTCAGCGCGATCTGCGCCGCGCCGAGGCTGTAGACGCCGGGCAATGTCCAGCCCGGTACCGGCAGGATGCGGTCGGTGGCCCCGGTGGCCACGATCAGATGCTTGAACGGGACCTGCGCCGCGCGGCCATTGTGCAGGGTATCGAGGGTGCGCGATTCGGCGTTCCACACCAACGTCTCGGGACGGTAGTCGATCTCAGCCTGCAACTGATCGAGGGTGGTGTGAACCGACTCGGCCTTGCCCGCTTCGAAACCGTACAGCGCCTTCGCCGACCGTTTGAAATGCTCCGGCTGGCGTCGATAGACCTGACCGCCGCCGCGCAGACTTTCATCCAGCAGGCAAGGGCGCAGACCGTGGGCAAGCAGCGTCTGCGCCGCGCGAATTCCCGCCGGGCCGGCGCCGACGATGACCGTGCTCGCACCCGAGGTCGCTGGCGCGTTGACGGCTCCATTTTTCGCCTCGTTCATAGGCTGCGCCCCGGCTCGCGGGTCACGCCGACATTGGCTTCGAGCAGCGTTGAGCAGGCCCGCACCCGGCGGCCGTCGCCCAGTTTCACCCAGCAGTCCTGGCACGCGCCCATCAGGCAGAAACCGGCCCGGGGTTCGCCGCTGAAGTCGCTGCCGCGCAATGAGTCTTCTGCCGTCAGCACCGCCGTGAGCAAGGTATCGCCCTGCAAGCCGCTGGCCGGCTGACCGTCGAGGGTGAAGGGCAGCACGGCGCGGTCGCGTTCGGCCAGTCGTTTCAGCAAGGCCATGGCGTGCGCTCCATCGGGCAAAGGTGGGTAAACCGAACAGTCATCAATGCCTCCCTACCAGCACACGGTCCAGCCCATACACCCGGTCGAGAATGATCATGGTCGCCGCCGTCAGGGCGATCACCAGCGCAGACACCGCCGCCATCATCGGATCGATGGATTCGGTGGCGTACACGTACATGCGCACCGGCAGGGTCTGGGTCGAGGGCGAGGTGACGAAGATCGACAGCGTCACTTCGTCGAAGCTGTTGATGAACGCCAGCAGCCAGCCACCGGCCACGCCGGGCAGGATCATCGGCAGGGTGATCAGGCGGAACAGCGTGAAGCGGCTGGCACCCAGGGATTCAGCCGCCTGCTCAGCGCTGCGGTCCATGCCGATGGAGGCGGCAATCACCAGGCGCAGCACGTACGGCGTGATCACCACCACGTGGGCGAACATCAGCCAGACGAAACTGCCGTTCACGCCCATCAGCGCGAACAGGCGCAGCATCGCCACCCCCAGCACCAGATGGGGAATGATGATCGGCGACAGGAACAGGCCGTTGAGAAAACCCCGGCCAGGAAAGCGGTAGCGGGTGATCGCCAGTGCCGCCGGCACGGCGATCAACGTCGCCAGGGTGGCCGCGACCACCGCCAGGATCAGGCTGTTGTAGAAGGACTGAATGAAGTCGGCGCGCTCGAACACCGCCCTGAACCAGCGCAGGGAAAACCCGTGCCACGGCAGGCTCAATGTGTTTTCCGGGGTGAAGGCCACCAGGCACACCACCACCAGCGGCGCCAGCATGAACACCACCACCAGGGCATGAAACGACAGGGCCAGAGGACCGTTCTTGGACATCGCTCATTCCCCCAGGGATTTTTTATAGCGGCCTTCGACCAGCCGGTTCCACGACAGCATGACCAACAGGTTGATCAGCAGCAGTGCCACGGCGATCGCTGCACCCATCGGCCAGTTGAGTTCCGAGAGGTATTGGTCGTAGACGACAGTGGCGACCATCTTCAGCCGGCGGCCGCCGAGCAATCCGGGGATCGCGAAAGAACTGGCGGACAGGCCGAAGACGATCAACGTGCCTGACAGCACGCCCGGCATCACCTGGGGCAACACCACCATCCGCATGACGTGTGTCTGGGTGGCACCGAGGGACAGCGCGGCCTGTTCGGCGGAGGCGTCGAGTTTCTGCAGCGAGGTCCACACCGGGATGATCATGAACGGCAGCATCACGTGGACCAGCGCCAGAATCACCGCGAACGGCGTGTAGAGCATCTTGATCGGACGCCCGCCAAGGGCCTGGATCGCTTGATTGATCAAGCCGTCGGCGCCCAGCAACAGACTCCAGCCAAACGCCCGCACCACCACCGAAATCAGCAGCGGCGTGAGGATCAGGATCAGGAAAATCGACCGCCACGGGGTGCCCATGCGGCTGAGGATGTAGGCCTCGGGCACGCCGATCACCACGCACAGCAGGGTCACCAGCGCGCTGATCCAGAAGGTGCGCAGGAAGATCTCGTAGAAGTACGAATCGGTGAGCAGATTGGTGTACTGGGCCAGCGTCCACTCACCGCCCTTGACCCCGACTTCGTAGTCGAACACGTTGAACGACAGCACCAGCGTCAGCAGCAAAGGCAGCACCAGCAGGCCGAAGAACAGCGCCAGTGCCGGCGCCGACAGCAGGTACCCGCGTCCGGTGTCGCGCAGCACACTCATGCCGGCACCTCATCGACGCTCAACACCCGCAGCAGGTCCGACGGCCAGTCCAGCCCCACCGCGAAGCCTTCGTTCATCGGCGCGTCGCCATCGTTGCGGCGCACCACAGTGATTTCGCCGATGGGCGTTTCGATGCGGTACAGCCACTGGCTGCCGAGGAAGTAGCGCATGGCCACGCGCCCTTGCAGGCGGCCAGTCCCCGCAGGCACCAGGTCGATTTTTTCGGGGCGCAGGCTTAACACCAGCTCGCCGTCGCCAGGCTGATGACGGACCTGGGCCGCGCCGCTGGCATCGCGATCACCGCGCAGCAGATTGGCCTTGCCGACGAAGCCCGAGATGAAACGCGTACGGGGGTGTTCGTAGAGGTGGTAGGGCTCGTCGATCTGGGTGATGCGCCCGGCCTGCATCACCACGACGCGGTCGCTGATGGACAGCGCTTCGGCCTGGTCGTGGGTGACCATCAGGGTGGTGATGCCGACTTCGCGCTGGATGCGGCGGATCTCGAACTGCATTTCTTCCCGCAGGTTGGCGTCGAGGTTGGACAGCGGTTCGTCCAGCAGCAACACCGGCGGCTCGATCACCAGCGCCCGGGCCAAAGCCACCCGCTGACGCTGCCCGCCGGACAGCTCGCGAGGGTAACGCTCGGCATGGGGCGTGAGGCGCACCAGTTCCAGCACCCGGGAGACGCGGCGCTCGAGGTCGGCGGCGGAGACTTTGCGCATTTTCAGGCCGAAGGCGACGTTGTCGCGCACGCTCATGTGCGGGAACAGCGCGTAGGACTGGAACACCACGCCCAGGCCGCGACTGGCCGGCTTGGCGTGGGTGATGTCGCGGCCGTCCAGCAGGATGCGGCCGGCGCTGACGTCAACGAAGCCGGCGATCATTTGCAGGGTGGTGGTTTTGCCGCAGCCGGAGGGGCCGAGCAGGGAGACGAATTCGCCTTGCTCCACGGAAAGGTCAGTGGCCACGACGGCATCGATGGGGCCGTAGCGTTTGCACAGTGCCTGGAGTTCAAGAAAAGCCATGGCTGCGTTCCACCTTTTTTCGTGCACACCGAAGGCGTGCGTTTTTTATGGGCAGATGCGAAGAGAAGTGCTGCGTGTGGCAGTGGACGCTGGCGCTCGATCGGTGTCGGCTGCCGCTGTTATTCAAATCGCCCTGTGGACCGATCCTAGGCCCAAGACTAGGATGCGCTCAACGAGCAATTTCATTGAGTGAGTAGTTTTTGCGAATTCATTCAATCAGCGAAAAGAAATGAGGATCGGGGCGTAATGGATTCCACTGAGCGGAAGAGCGCTGAGAAAGAAACAGGGGTGGGTGCGGTCTCTCGCGTGTTTGCCGTGCTGCGGGCGCTGGGCAATTGTCCCGATGGCAGTGAACGGGTCACACAACTGGCGCAGCAGGTGGGTCTGTCGCAACCGACCACCCACCGTTTGCTGCGCAGCCTGATGGACGAGGGCATGGTCGAGCAGGACCTGCGCAGCAAGCGTTACCGCCTGAGCCTGGAATTTTTCGCCCTTGCCGCGCGCGCCGGGCAGTCCGGCAACCTGCGCGACGTGGTGCGGCCGAGTTTGCTGCGCCTGTCGGCCTCGTTGGGGGACTCGTTGTTTCTGCTGGCCCGCAGTGGTTTCGATGCGGTGTGTCTGGACCGCAGCGAAGGGCCGTACCCGATCCGCACCTTCACCGGCGACATCGGCGGTCGCGTGGCGCTGGGCGTGGGGCAGGGCAGTCTGGCGATCCTGGCGTTTCTGCCGGAAGAAGAACGCGAGACCGTCATCCGCTACAACTTGCCGCGCCTGCGGGATTTCCACCTCTACGACGAAGTAATGCTGCGCTCGGAAATCGACACAGTGCGGCGGACCGGCTACGCCGCGCGCAACACCGGCGTGCTCGAAGGCATGGCGGGTCTGGCGGTGCCGATTCTCGACCGCGATGGCCGGGCCGTGGCGGCGTTGAGCGTGGCCACCCTCAGCGACCGCCTCAGTGCAGACCGCATGCCCACGGTGGTGGACATGCTCAAGCGCGAGGCAACGGCGATCAGCCAGAAGATCAATCCCTTCGATCCGGTGCTGCGCCGCCCCTCTCAGGTGTTCGGTCAGCGAGAATGACTGCCGCTGCCGACACACTCATCTGAATGCCTTTCAGTACATTTCGATAACCGTTTGATTGGGCTGCAGGCCTTGCTCTTGGGGCTTCTCAGCCGTTCGTCGGATCTGCCGGGCCGGCCTTCAAGAAGCCCTGCGCAGGGTCGAAGCACTCTGTGCAGGCGCCTCGTTTTCGGACCGCTCCGACGCGATGGCACAGGGATGTGGCAAGCCGCAAAAACTCCGGGTGATCCTCGGAGCAGGTTGTCCTCCCTTTTGAGATCCTCCTATGTCGAAATCCCTGAGATTGCAGATCCTCGCGCTGCTCAGCGGCAGCCTCGTGCTGGTCGTGCTGATTGCCCTGGCGTGTTTCCAGTTCCTGTCCAGCAACGTCCACGCCTATCGCGGTCTGCTTGAGGGGCCGTTGCACGCCTCGCAACTGGTCGATCAGGCCAACCTGCAGTTCAAGGTTCAGGTGCAGGAATGGAAGAACGTGCTGCTGCGCGGCAAACAGCCGGCCGACCGCGACAAGTTCTGGGCGCAGTTCGAAGACCAGGAACGCCAGGTGCAGGACACCCTCGGCAGCCTGAGTGCAATGGACGGGCTGGACCCCGCGACCAAAACCCAGGTCGACGCTCTGCGCAACGAGCACCGCACCCTCGGCGTGGCCTACCGCAAAGGCCGTGACGCTTACATTGCCTCCGGTGGCGATCCGGTTGCCGGTGACATGGCCGTCAAAGGCGTTGACCGTGCCGCCAGTGAGCAGATGACCGGCCTGGTGGTTGGCCTGCGCAAGCAAAGTGACCAGCAGTCGACGATCCTCAGCAGCACCGCCGACCGGACCATCCTTATCGGCACGCTGGTCATGCTCGCCTCGGCGTTGCTGGTCGGCGTGCTCACCCTGTGGATGGTCAACCGCAACATCGTCGGCCCGATCCGCATGTTGATCGAATACGTCGCGCAACTGAGTCAGGGCAAGTTCAGCGACCGCGTCAGCATCACCCGTCAGG